>Ga0129313_1000016_pt1 | contig 243334 bp, 232 predicted proteins | sample O1105metagenome_FD_94436 | JGI IMG/M metagenome (GOLD analysis project Ga0129313, IMG submission 94436) | Orangutan group fecal microbial communities from fecal samples from Wisconsin, USA - O1105 metagenome | ecosystem: Host-associated > Mammals > Digestive system > Large intestine > Fecal... | reverse complement strand
TGTCACTGCAGGTGACAAAGAGGGGAGCGGCTGTCACCGCAGGTGACTGATGAGGGCGCAGGCAAGCAGTAGTTTGCGGGAAACTACCCCTCATCCGTCTGCTCACTACGTTCGCAGCCACCTTTCCCCCAAGGGGTGAAGGCTTAGGCTCTGGGTCGATCTTCAAAAATTGATTTCCATGCAAAAATCGCTCTTCGGCTTGCAAACCGCCGCAAAATGTGGTAACATAGCTATTGGTTATGAACCTGAATACTCCAAACGCAGCGACGGAGAGAGTAGGTTTGTGCTGTGCGGCAAAGAGAGAAGCTTCACCGGCTGAAAGGGCTTCCGTGTACAGACATCCCGAAGTTCGCTCCCGAGCGGTCTGTGGGAACGATGCAGCGGCATCCATTAGCACAGGACGGTTGCGCCCCGTTACGGCGTTTGAGCGCCGTCTGCCTTGCAGCAGACGGAAACCGGGTGGTACCGCGGAGCAGAATTTACAGAGCTTCGTCCCTTTTGCCTGAGAGATCGGGCGGGGGACGGGGCTCTTTTTTGCGCCGCCCTGATTTGTACACGAAACGATAAAGGAGAGAATATCCATGCAAGCAATGATCGATGAGCTGGCAAAGCGTGCAGAGGAAAGCCTTGGTCAGGTATCCAGCAAGGAAACGCTGGCTTCCTTCTGGCAGGAATACCTCAGCAAAAACGGCAAGATCCCTGCCCTGATGAAGAACCTGCGCACCGTTGCGCCGGAAGAGCGCCCCGCTATGGGCAAGATCATCAATGAGCTGAAGCAGAAGGTACAGGCGGAGTATGACGCCGCCGCCGAAAAGGTAAAGGAAGCGGAGCTTGCTGCCCGCAACGCAGCAGAGACCGTGGACATCACCCTGCCTGCCAAGACCCGCCCTGTAGGCGGTCTGCACCCCCTGACTCTGGTGACCAACCAGATCATTGATGTGTTCTCCGGCATGGGCTTTGCGGTGGCAGATGCCCCGGAGATCGAAGATGACGACCACAACTTTACCCGTCTGAACGTGCCCAAGGACCATCCCGCCCGGGATATGCAGGACACCTTCTACCTGTCCGACGAGTTCCTGCTGCGGACCCAGACCTCCGGCGGTCAGATCCGCACCATGGACAGCCAGAAGCCTCCCATCAAGGTGCTGATCCCCGGTCGTGTGTTCCGCTCCGACTCCGACGCCACCCACAGCCCCATGTTCCATCAGATGGAAGGTCTGGTGGTGGACAAGGGCATCACTCTGGGGGACCTGCAGGGCGCCCTGAATACCTTTGTGCAGAAGCTGTTCGGTGCCGACACCCGCACCCGTCTGCGCCCCTCCTACTTCCCCTTTACCGAACCCAGCGTGGAGGTGGACGTGAGCTGCTTTGAGTGCCACGGCAAGGGCTGCCCCCTGTGCAAGCACACCGGCTGGATCGAGGTGCTGGGCGGCGGCGTTGTAAACCGCAAGGTGCTGGAAAACTGCAACATTGACCCGGACGAGTACTCCGGCTTTGCCTTTGGCATCGGCATCGAGCGTATCGCCATGCTGAAGTACGGCATCAACAACATCGGTCTGATGTTCGAGAACAACCTGCAGTTCCTCAAGCAGTTCCACGAATAAGAGGGGAGAGAACAGACAATGAAAGTACCTTTCAGTTGGTTAAAAGAGTTTGTAGATATCGATGTTACCGCTCAGGAACTGGAGGAAAAGCTTTTTTCCTGCGGTTTTGAAGTGGAAGAACTGATCCCACTGGATGCCGGCATCAGCAAGGTGGTGGTCGGCAAGATCGTGGAGATGGAAAAGCAGGAGGGCACCCACCTGACCAAGTGCGTGGTGGACTGCGGCGACTACGGTCACGACATCCGCATCAGCACCGGCGCTGCCAACATGAAGCTGGGGGACTGCGTCCCGGCAGCTCTGGACGGGTCCACTCTGCCCGGCGGCATCACCATCAAGGCTCGCAAGATGCAGGGCGTGGAGTCCAACGGTATGCTCTGCTCCGGTGAGGAGCTGGGTCTTAACGAGGACCTGTTCCCCGGTTCCGAGGTCTACGGTCTGCTGATCCTGCCGGAGGATTCCGTCCCCGGCACCGACATTGCCCCGGTGGTGGGTCTGGACGACTACATCTTTGACATCTCCATCACCGCCAACCGCCCGGACTGCCAGTCTGTGCTGGGCATTGCCCGTGAGGTGGCGGCAATTCTGGGCAAGCCCCTGCACATGCCCGCCATGGACTACACCCCCGTCTGCGAGGCAGACGCCCCCATCACTGTCAAGGTGGAAGCACCGGATCTGTGCCCCCGCTACATGGCACACTATGTCCGCAACATCCGTATGGGCGAGTCTCCCCGCTGGATGAAGCGGCATCTGGCACTGTGCGGTCTGCGCTCCATCAGCAACGTGGTGGATATCACCAACCACACCCTGCTGGAGATGGGTCAGCCCATGCACGCCTTTGACCTGAACAAGGTGGCAGGACGCACCATCGAGGTGCGCCGTGCGCAGGAAGGCGAAAAGATCGTCACTCTGGACGAGAAGGAGTTCACCCTGAACCCCAACAATCTGGTGATCTGCGATGCCGAAAAGCCGGTGGCACTGGCGGGCATCATGGGCGGTGCAAACTCCGGCATGGACGAGAACACCACCAGCCTGCTGTTTGAGTGCGCCACCTTTGCCCGGGACTGCGTCCGCAAGACCAGCCGTGCACTGGGTCAGAACAGCGACTCCTCCGCCCGGTACGAGAAGGGCGTGGACCGCTACTCTCCCCAGCTGGGTCTGGCACGTGCCCTGCACCTGATCCAGCAGCTGAACTGCGGCGACATCACCACTCTGGAATATGACCTGACCGATGGTCGTCCTCTGGAGCGCCGCCACATCGTCACCACCCCCACCAAGATCTGCGGGGTGCTGGGCATCACTGTGCCGGACCAGACCATGATCGACATTCTGCAGCGTCTGGAGTTTACCGTGGATGTGCAGGCAGACGGCAGCTGGGACGTGTCCGCTCCGCTGTACCGGGACGATGTGGAGAGCTTCCCGGATCTTGCCGAGGAGGTCATCCGGGAGTACGGCTACGACCACATCGTGCCCACCTTCCTGAACACCGCTTCCGTCACCAACGGCGGCTTGAACTACGCCCAGAAGCAGCAGCTCAAGACCAAGCGCCTGCTGGCGGCACAGGGCTTCTACGAGGCATCTACCCTTGCCTTCTACTCCAGCGCCGAGCTGGATATGCTCCACATCCCTGCAGAGGATGAGGCACGCAAGGCGATCCGCATCCTGAACCCCATCAGCGAGAACCTGTCCATCATGCGGACCCTGCTGAGCCCCTCCATGCTCAACGTCATCGTGGACAACCTGAAAAAGGGCAACGCCGAGGGTCGACTCTTTGAGCTGGCTCCGGTCTATCTGGCAAAGGAGCTGCCCATCTGTGAGCATCCCCACGAGCGCCAGACCCTGTGCATGGGCGCATTTGGTCCCGAGGAGGATTTCTTTACCGTCAAGGGCGCACTGGAAGCACTTGCTGCCGGCTTTGGTCTCAGCTTTGACTACAAGCGGGAGACTGCCAGCTGGCTGCACCCCGGCATCAGCGCCGCTGTGTACTGCAAGGGCAAGCGTCTGGGCGTCTTTGGCAAGCTCTCCAACGAGATCAACGGTGAGCTGGAGATCGCCAAGGACCAGAAGGACAGCCAGAACATTTATCTGGGCGAGCTGGACTACGAGGCACTGATGTCCTGCGTGGAAAGCGAGCTGCGCTACCAGCCCCTCAGCCCCTACGCTGCGGTCAAGCGCGACCTTGCGCTGGTCTGTGACGAAAAGACCACCTGCGGCGAGATCGAGGAGACCATCCGGACCGCAAGCCCTCTGGTAAATGAGATCAAACTCTTTGACATCTACCGGGGCGCAAATCTGGGAGAGGGCAAAAAGAGCATGGCATTTACCCTGTCTCTCTCCGATGCAAAGAAGGAACTCTCCACGGAGGAAGTGGAGCGGGCGGTCAAGAAGATCCTTGGCAACCTGAAGTTCAAGCTGGGCATTGAGATCCGCTGAGAAAAGCGTGACTCCTCCGGCAGAGGAAATAAAATAACCCCATAAAAGTTAAACCGGGACTGACGAAAGCTGTCAGTCCCGGTTTTTGTATCAACGGGGTCCTGGTTTTGAACCGGGCATGGACACCGGCAGCCGCCGGTGGAGGGTCACTGGTAATTCCGCAGCAGTTCCTTGTAGAAATCCACCACCAGATGGATCTTGTCCACAGAGATGTTCTCGTTTTCGCCGTGGACAGAGCCGTACTGCTGTTTGTCGATGTCAATGGGCGCAAAGCGGATGACCGCATCGGAAAGGTCGGCAAACCGCCGGGCGTCCGTGCCTGCCGGGAGGATAAAGGGTGCCGCCGCTGTCCGCAGAAGAGGTACACGTCGCTCTTGTTATGGCATAATGTTCAAAAATAACCTATACAAAACCCGCAAAAACTGGGCAAATTGTCAGACTTTTACAGACAAAAAACTCGCCCAAGACCTCTCGTATTCTCAAGAGGTCCCGGGCGAGGAAAGCTGTTTTTTCAGAAAAGGCAGAAAAGACCGGTCCGACCGGGGCAGCGCTTTGCCCCGGCATTTGCTGCCTGCAAAATACAAGATCAGTGGAGGTCGGTGGTATCCACGATCTGCACGGCGTCATCGCATTCATCACAGGGCAACGCACCCCGGTTGATCATCCTGCGGTAAAAACTGTTGACCATATCAACAAGAAAAAGATCGTACCCCTGCTGCTTTGCCAGCCCGAACAGACTGCTGATCATCTGCTTGCCGATCGCCTTGTAGCGCATAAAGTCCGGCAAAAAGATGTTGGTGATATGGATCTGCCGACAGTCGGGCAGGATGGAAAGCTGCAATAAACAAAAGGGGGTGGCTTTATCCGGGTGATACTCGTCTTTAAAAAAGCCGGTCACCTTGACATCGGTAACATAGCTCTCAATTTGGAAGCTGAACCCCTCGTCTTTGTAAGTCTCCTTAAACGGCTGCAGGTAATCGGCTAAACGCTCTTCCACCTGTTGATGGATCATCTTTTCCATGCCAAACTCCTTTCCTGTGGCTGACGTGCCCATTTTGGCTTGAGAAACGGAGCTGTTAAACCACCCTGGTATAGCAACTTACGCACTCAGTCATTATAGCACGCTGTAAGAACGGTATCAACAGTATCCTGTTGATTTTTGTTGTTGGTTGTGCGGCAGAACTCAGAGGCTTTTGTACCGGTGCGGCGGAATAAGGCGGCTCAGTCCTGATCCCAGAACACCTTTTTGGCGTTGCCGTAGAGGATCAGCTGCTTCTGCTCCGGGGCAAGGTCCGGGTGCAGGGCGATGGTGTCCACCAGATCCCGGTACCGGAACCGGCACAGGTTGGAGGGGGTGTCGGTGCCAAAAAGCAGACGCTGAGCGCCCACAGTGTCCACGGCGCAGGAGATGAACTGCCGTGCCACCGGGAAGGGAGGCTGGTCCGGGCGGACATTGTGCTGCAGGGAGGCGAGGTCGAACCAGACGTTGGGCAGGGCAAGGCGCTGCAGACCCTCTGCCATGGTGTGCAGCTCGGTCTGCTTGGGGGCAAGGAGGTGGCAGACTACGAACCGGAGACCGGAATGACGCAGGATCAGGCGGCGCAGCGCTTCGATCTGACTGCTGGGGCTGCCCAGCTTGCCGATGTCTATGACGAACACCAGCCCGTGGTCCTCCGCAAAGGCGGCTTCCCGCTCCATCATCTCCCCATCCAGAGCAAACACCGGGTGGTTTGCCATAAGACCGGAACCGGTGCTGACCTCAAACTTTACCACCCGGATGCCCAACTCCTCAAACAGGTGGTGGACGATGGCATCTCGGTTGCGGCTGGCAGGGTCGTAGGCGGCAGCGGCAAGAAAACGGTCCGGATACTTCTGCTGGGCGGCGTGGCTGTACAGGTTCTGGAAGCCCAGATAGCCGCCCTGCAGCAGCACCGCCCGCTCTACCTCGTTTTCGTCCATGACCTGCAGCATCCGCTCCGGGGTGACCTGCTGGGTGTTCCATTCCGGCGGGATCAGCTGGCACACTGAGCCGTCGGAGTACATTCCCCGACCGCCCCCGCAGGACCGCATCTCGCCGCTTGCCCCGGTGCCGGCGATGTACTGGATCAGGTGGACGTGGGCATCGATGACTTTCATGATTCATCTCTCCTGTTCATGGCATAAAATGGGTTTTACGGCATCCAGTATACCACGTCCCACAGGAGGAAAACAAGCAGCACCGGCATAAAAAATCCCCTGCCTCCGAAACCGGAAGCAGGGGAGAAGGTTCAGGATTTACTTGCTGCGGATGTACTCATCCATTGCCTTGGCGGCAGCCTTGCCGGCACCCATCGCCTTGATGACGGTGGCAGCACCGGTGACGGCGTCGCCGCCGGCGTACACGCCCTCACGGCTGGTCTTGCCCTCGTCGCCCTCGGTGACGATGCAGCCGTGCTTGTTGGTCTCCAGACCCGGGGTGGTGGAACGGATCAGGGGGTTGGGGCTGGTGCCCAGACTCATGATGACGGTATCCACCTCCAGCTCAAACTCGCTGCCCTTCTTCTCAATGGGGCGGCGGCGACCGGAAGCATCCGGCTCGCCCAGTTCCATCTCCACGCAGGTGATGGATTTGACAAAGCCTTCCTCGTTGGAGTGGATCTCCACCGGATTGCACAGGGTCTTAAAGATGATGCCCTCTTCCTCGGCGTGCTCCACCTCTTCCTTACGGGCAGGCAGCTCTGCCATGCCCCGGCGGTAGACGATGTACACGGTGTCAGCACCCAGACGCAGGGCGCTGCGGGCAGCGTCCATTGCCACGTTGCCGCCGCCCACGACGGCAACCTTGTTGCCGGTGCGGATGGGGGTCTTGCTGGTGGGCAGGTAAGCCTTCATCAGGTTGGAGCGGGTCAGGAACTCGTTGGCGGAGTACACGCCCTTCAGGCTCTCGCCGGGGATGCCCATAAACCGGGGCAGACCGGCGCCGGAGCCTACGAACACAGCCTCGTAACCGTACTCTTCCATCAGCTCGTCAATGGTCAGCACCTTACCGATGACCATGTTGCACTCAAAGTCCACGCCCATCTTCTTCAGCCCGTCGATCTCCTGTTGGACGATCGCCTTGGGCAGACGGAACTCGGGGATGCCGTACATCAGAACGCCGCCTGCCACGTGCAGAGCCTCGTAGACGGTGACCTTGTAGCCCATCTTTGCCAAGTCGCCGGCAGCGGTAAGACCTGCGGGACCTGCGCCGATGATCGCCACCTTGTGTCCGTTGGAGGCAGGAACCACCGGGGCAGTGTGGACGTTCTCCCGGTGCCAGTCTGCCACAAAGCGCTCCAGACGACCGATGCCCACCGGCTCATTCTTGATGCCCCGGGTGCACTTGCCCTCGCACTGGCTCTCCTGGGGGCAGACACGACCGCAGACAGCCGGCAGGGAGGAGGAGCGGTTGATGACCTGATAGGCGGCCTCAAAGTCGCCTTCCGCCACATGGGCGATGAACTCGGGAATGTCGATGCCCACGGGGCAGCCGGACTGGCAGGGCTTGTTCTTGCAGCCGATGCAGCGCTTTGCCTCGTTTACAGCCATCTCGGCGGTGTAGCCCAGAGCAACTTCCTCAAAGTTCTTGTTGCGGACCATGGGGTCCTGGGTAGGCATGGGGCACTTTTTGGGGTCCATGTTAAAAGCCATCTTACTTTACCTCCTGATTCAGCAGATTGCAGGCTGCCTCGCGGGCGTGCGCCTCAAAGGGGCGGTACATGGTGCCACGCGCCATAGCCTCGTCAAAATCCACCAGGTCGCCGTCAAAGTCGGGACCGTCCACGCAGGCAAACTTGGTCTCGCCGCCTACGGTGAGACGGCAGCCGCCGCACATGCCGGTGCCATCGATCATGATGGGGTTCATGGAGACGATGCTCTTCAGCCCGTGCTTCTGGCAGGTCTTGACCACGAACTTCATCATGATCAGGGGTCCGATGGTGATCACCAGATCGTACTGGTTGCCGGCTTCCACCAGCTCATCCAGAGCGGCAGTGACCACGCCCTTGGTGCCGTAGCTGCCGTCATCGGTCATGATGCGCAGCTCGTCGCTGCAAGCCTTGAACTCATCCTCCAGGATCAGCAGGTCCTTGCTGCGGAAGCCCACCACGCTGTGGACCACGCAGCCCTGTTCATGAAGCTCCCGGGCAATGGGCAGGGCAATGGCGCAGCCTACGCCGCCGCCCACGACGCACACCTTTTTGAGACCCTCGGTCTCGGTGGCACGCCCCAGAGGACCCACAAAATCGTGGACGCACTCGCCCACCTTGAGGCTGTTCAGCTCCATGGTGGTGCCGCCTACGATCTGGAAAATAATATCGACGGTGCCTGCCTCGCGGTCGTAGCCCGCAACGGTCAGGGGGATTCGCTCGCTGTCCTCAAACGGACGGACAATGATGAACTGACCCGGCTTTGCCTTTTTGGCGATCAGCGGGGCTTCAATGACCATCTTTGTCACGGTGGGGTTCAGCGCGACCTTTTCAGTGATCTTAAACATCGTGATTGCTCCTTTTTGCTGGCATTTCCTATCTCTCTTTAAGCAGAAAAGTGCGCCTGTACGCCTATGAGCGACACTGGGCGCAGGATCTCGTGCTGTAAGTCGACAGTATCTATTATAATATAGCGCAGGGGAGAAAGCAACCGGAATTTCCATTCTTTGGGCGGGATGTGGGTAACGCAATTTTGTTGACGCCAACAAAATCGGCAGGATACTCCCGGCGTTTATGTCGGGAAGATGGGCGGGTTACTTGTCTACCCTGATATAACTACTGCAAACCTCAACTTGCTGTTCATTAGTTCTGACAAACAATGTAGCACTTTCTCCATCGTAAGTCACGGGGAACGTAAAGTGAATTGCTTTCACAAAATGACCATCCGCACGCTTTTCTCCGTAAAGCTCGATATAGGATATCATAGCCTGCAAAAGAGCTTTCCTATCTTCCGGAGTCATGACGTCGTAATACTTGCTGAATCCTTCCAACATTTCAAAAATAGATTGCTTTGTCAATGTGGATTTCTCTGCCATGGCAATCTCATTATCAAGTTCATCCAGCCTGCTTTGGGAATCATCGATCTTCTCATACAGATCATCCATAACACGATTCAGGCTATCCACCCGTCTGTCATAATGCTTGTCGCCCGTGTCCAGCTCCGCAAGTCTCTTTTCGTTCATCATTAGGTTATTATAGTACTTTGCGTATTCCGCTTTGATGGATTCTCGTTTCTTTTTCAAAATACTCAGGTCTGTTGCACAGTCAACCTTCTTGGACACCAGTTCAATAAACTCAGGAATTGAAACCATGGATGCAACAACATCACGGACTTCCTTCTCCAACTTTGTGCCACTGTAATACTTGTTTGCAAGGGAACAGGAAATTCCATTCCGATCTCGCCCTGATATACAGCGATAGGAGATATACCGGGGATAGAATCCTTCCTTCCCATTCTTCCTTGGTCTTGGAGGTGCTGTATATCCGAATATATTCTTTCCACAGTCCGGACACCGAATAAGACCCGTCAATGGATAAACCGTAGTGCTGTCACTCCTCGTTTTCCGGTGGCGGACATTCTCACCCAACCTTATTTCGGCTTTGGCAAACATTTCCGGTGTAACAATCGCCTCATGGACGCCCTCAACAAGAATGATTTTGTTCTCATCATCCTGCTTTACCACTTTTGTTTCATTATTTGTACCCTCAACCTTGACTGTGTGGCGGCGACCATAGGCTATTTTACCGGCATAAACAGGATTTTTCAAGATTGACCGCACCGTTCTTTCGGTAAAAACGGAAAACCGGGTATTTCCGCGTTGTTCCCGTTTCACACCTTCATCATTCAGCTTTTTCGTGATGTACCGGATTGTCTGTCCTTCCTCAACATAGAGGTGGAATATCTCCTTCACAATTTCCGCTTCTTCCGAACACACCACTAAGAATTTATTCTCAAGGGCGTACCCAAAGGGAGCCTGTGCACCGTTCCAAAGTCCGCTTCTTGCCTTTTGCTGCCTCCCGGCAAGTGTTTGTTCGTGAATATTCTCCAACTCCACTTCTGCGACTGCACCCATGATGTTGGCAATCATTTTGCCTGTTGCCGTTGACGTATCAATGCCATCTTTCACACCCAACAATCCAATGCCGTAGCTTGCCAATTTCTGAAGGTATTTTGCCGTATCGCTTGTGTTTCTTGCAAACCTCGACAACTTGAACACAAGAATGTATTTAATATTGTCCTTCTTACTTCGGATATCCTCCATCATCTGATTGAAAGCGGGTCGGTGTTCGGCATTTTTCCCCGATTTGCCTTCGTCTGAATATTTGCCGACGATATTGATCCCGTGCATTTTGGCAAACGCCCGTATTTCTTCCTCCTGTGCATCCAGAGAAAAACCATCGACTTGAATAAGCGTCGAAACACGAGTATATATGTAGCCGTTTTCCATGTGGCATCTCCTTCCATGACCGCCGACAATATACTAAAGTCTTCTTTGATTTTGTCAGTAGTAATCATCTTCATTTTCTTTATTATACGAGATGACAAGATAATTTTCAAGCCCCGAAAAGCAAAAAAAGAGGGCGGGGAGTCCTCTTTTGACTCCCCGCCCAGTTCCATTTCCTTACTTTTGTACTTCATCAGTAGTTCAGCAACCATCGTAGAACAACGAATGAAGTTTTCATCCCTCATCAGTTCATTATTCATAGGCATTCCTCAACGTTCATTCTGCAATTCTACCGTCCACCTCCTATAAGCAGCTATGATTTCCGGTGGAATATTGTCCACCAGTGCATGAAGTTCAGAAAGTTCCTGCTCCATCTTGCCATATTTCAGCTTGTTAGCGATTTTCTCCCTACCTTCGTTTTGAGCTGTTTTCAGTTCTGCTTCCAACGCAGTGTTTTCATCGGAAAGCTCCCTGTAAGCTTTATCGTACTTTTTTAGCTTTGTGCGCATGGCTTCCGACGCTGGAACATATTTATCCAGCAATGCTCCCAATTCTTCCATCTTCAATTTCTTGTTAAGAAGATTGGTGTCTGCCATGAGCGTCATAATCTGTTCCTTCATTCTGCTCAGATGAACCACTTCCTTGAATACTCTCGGTGGAATATGGCTGCGTCCGGTCTTGCTGGCACTCTCACCGCGCTCCAGATCAGGATATTTCTTGACCATATGCTCCCAGAACCTGTCCTGCCACTGCGTCAGCTTCTTCTTGTTGCCTACGATTTCCTTGGCGCTGAGCCGCCCGTCCTCCGTCAGCGGGACAAAGCAAAGGTGCATATGGGGTGTTTTCTCGTCCATATGCACCACGGCGGATATGATTGTTTCTGGCTTCTGGTTTTGCTTGATGAAGTTCAACGCCTCCTGAAAATAGGCTTTGATATCGTCTTTCTTCTTTCCTTTGAAAAACTCTGGCGTTGCGGTTACAAGTGCTTCCACCACACGCACGCTGTCCGAGCGGGTGCGGCAACCGACCTCCTTGATCTGTCGCTCTGCCTCTGCCCGGTATTTTTGTTCCGGCGTAATCAGGTGAAAATTCAAATGACTGCGACTTTTGTCAATTTCGGGATTGCTGGCGTATTTCTCTTTCGTGCGCTCATTGTGCGCCTCAATATTGGAAATTTCCGGTCCTTTGTACTTGGCAAATCGGAGAATCGCAAACTGCGGCTTGCTCATTTATCTCTCCCTCCGTTTCTGCCATACGAGGTCATACCCCAGCACATCAGCCAGTTCCATGGCTTCTTTGTAGCGGATGCTCTCCCTTTGCAGTTTGGCAGACAGGTTGGAAACACTGTCTGACCAGCCATATTCGTCATGCAAGAGGTCAACAACCTCCTGCATGGTAAAACCGGTGCGGACGATCTGCGCCTTGATTTCGTTGCGTACATTCATATTCAAATTCCCTCCAAAATTCAGATCATGAAACAGCGAAGCAGGTACGCTTTCCGACGTATCCGCTTCGCTGTGTCGTAAAAATTTCTGTTGCGATAAAATCCGTTCAGAATCGCCGGTATGATCTCCTGTCCACAGAGGACACCTACCGTTTTTTCTGTTCCGCGTGACTTGACCTCAAACCGTGTGATTCCACACGTTTCAGCGCACTGGCTTTCCTGTTCCGAGAAGCGCGATTTCGTGAAACCATTTCTGCCATCGGTCAAAAACTTTGCGGATTTCACTTGTCTTGATTTCTGCCCTGAAATATAGGCTCTGCTCATAAGCGTTTTCCTGTATAGCGGCGTTTGGGGTAAAACGCTGCGTACATACGTACACGGCGCGGCGGGCAAAATCAATCCCGCCACCCTTCCAGTACGTACGTATGCTCTGAAACATCGGAAAACCCGTTTATATTGGGTCTGGCAATCGCTTCAATCCCGAAGAATCCCCATACCCGCCGACCGGCGGCATTCGTAATCTTGTTGCAGTATTCAAGATTGTACTTGCTTTGGTTCGCAATCACGTTATCGCTGAAGCTGCGGCGTTTCAGCGGCGTCAGATTGTTTTCCTCGCACCACATCCGGTAAATCTCGTACAAATCCTTTGAGCTGATGCTGCTGTCCGCTTTCAGCCGGATGTATCCCTCTGATTCCAGAAAATCAAAGACGTTGTTGCTATCCCGCTTGACTGCCTCCCGATTATCCCGTGTGCGCTGGCTCTCCGTGAACTTGAAGTTGTTGGCAACAAGCCGCTGTAAGCCCTCAAATGCCCACAGGAAGATACCCTCGACCTCCGCTTTCATTTTTTCGGCAAGATCAGGATCATCTACCCGCCCCGCAGGCTTTTCCTTGGTGGTCAGTATAAGCTGGCGGCGGTAAAATCCGTCGCTTCGGTCATATAGCGCTTGCAGATCGCCATTGGAGAACGCCAGCAGGCGGGCAAACATCCAGCCCTGATAGCTCTGCTTGCCTTTGCGCTCCAGATCCATCTTGCCTTGGGCGGTCACGATGGACTTGACATAGTTGGTCTGCCGCAGCGCTTCCATCCGCATATCGTCATCCACGCACAACAGAATGTGTTCCAGATCCGCACGGGCAAACCGGTTTTCAGAGATCTTCCCGATACTGCCGTCCTTCATATTGCTGCCGAGAAGCGCACCCAGTACAGCGCCGATCTGCGATTTTCCTTCGCCGCCGTTTCCCTTAATCACCATCATGCGCTGCCCTTTGTTGCTGGGAATCAGACAATAACCAATAAACTCCTGCAAGGTGGGAATGTCCTCCGCATACAAAAGCCCATCCAGAAAAGAAAGCCACCGAACGGGAACCGATGCGTCAGGACGATACGCCACCGGCAGTCTGCTCCGCACAATATTCGGTCTGCCCTCGGTAAAGCTGCCATCCAGCGCCAACGTGCCGTTTGCCAGATGGATTTTGTCTGTCTCCGGCACAAAATCCTCTACATGAGCCGCCAGCTTCATCACTTCCAGAATGTTGGTAATCTTGCGGGGGATGTTGTTCACAGCGCAGCATTTCAGCTCCTCGTAGATTTCACCGCGAAGCGGCAGATCATCGGTCACTCTGCCGTCCGGCGTGAAAAACGCGCCATCGGCAAAGATGATTTTCCGGCTGCTCAGAAATTCATCGCAGAACAGCGCCTCATTGATATTTGTGCCATCAAACCAGATAGGCGCGTCTAAATTAGCCGATTTCCGTTTCGTCACGGGCATCCACCTCCTTTGCCGTCCGTTTCAGGCGTTCTTCCAGCCGGTCAATCATGCCATCTTTTTGAAGCATATCCACAGTTTTCACACGAGCCTCCAACTCCGCAAAGGTTAAAATATCTGTCAGATCCTCGATATAATCGAGCATCTGGCAGGCTTCCACAAAACGGTCATCAAGAGTATCCTCCGGCGTTTCGGGTGCGTACTGCACCTTCCAGTTTTCCAGAAGGTGCAGATAATCGCATAATACCCGACGACAGTGCAGTTCCTCTCTCTGAAACGCCTTTGCCAGCGGGTATTGCGGCTTCCGCAGCGCTGCCGCAGTCGGGGGCTTGTCCGGGTCAATCCCAAAGTCATACGCCAGCTTCTTCGCCGCATCATAGCTGCTCAGGTTGAACAGCCTCGCCGCAAGGTCGATCACGTCACCAGTTGCCCCGCAACCGAAGCAGTAGAAGTAATCCTCATTCAGCTTCATGCTGGGTGTAAGGTCATTGTGGAAGGGACAGCAGACCATGTTGCCACGGTTTACTTCCAATCCGTAGTATTCGGCAGCTTGTCTCACTGTGACCACCGCCTTGACGCTTTCAAAAAGATTCATACAAATACCTCCGTAATTTTTTTGACAATTTCCTCTTGTCACCTGAATATACGGAGAAAAACGGGTTGAGCTGGAAAATCCGGCATTTCCGCAAAAAAAGAAAAAGCCGCCCTGAATTTTTGCAAAAATGCAAAAACGCAGAGCGGCATTTGTCCACAATATGCGTCTTGATATTATTCCACTTATTGAATATAATAAAGTTAGTTTTGGGGAAGGAGGGCGAATGCGCATGAAATACCTGTCAACCTTTGAAGCAGCAGAGAAATGGGGCATCTCCCATCGGCGCGTGAACGTTCTCTGTAATGAGGGGCGCATCACCGGCGCACAGCGGGCGGGAAGCCGCTGGATTATCCCGGAAAATGCAGAGAAGCCCGCCGATGCCAGAATCCGAAGCGGGAAGTATATCAAAAAGCCGACAGAGGAAAGGGGGACATAAGCGATGGCGAACACCTTCTTGCCCGGTACTGTCCGGGAACGGATTGCCGATCTGATGAAATACTACAAGGTATCTCAGACAGACCTTGCGCTGAAAATCGGCTGCGGTGACAGTTTGCTCAGCAGGTTTCTGACTGGAAAAACGGACAAGCTCGGAGACGAGAATATCATCCGCATTGCCAGAGCTTTTAATGTCTCCACCGACTTTCTTTTAGGCATAACCAATGTCCCTGATAAAAAGAATTACGCCATTGACGAGCTGGGCTTATCTGCACAGGCGGCAAGAAACCTCTATGCTGGAAAAGCAAACGCTCAGGTGGTCAATTACCTGCTGGAAAGTCCCCGCTTTCTTGATCTGACCTACATATTAGAGCAGTATTTCAACGACACGGTTGCCGCCGGGTATGCTGCGCAGAATCAGTTATATACAACTATCAGCAGCCTGACGCGGAAAACGGTAAAAACAGAAGCTGGCGAACAAGCTGCACGGGACATCGCACATTTGAGAACATCGGTTTATCAAGCTGACCTTGCCACCATTGAAAATCAGTTTATGCTGGCGGTCAAGGAAGTGAAAAAGGAAATCGGCAATGACTTTGCCGCCATGCAGTCGATGACCACAGAGCAAGCCAAAAGAATGTTTACAGAGGTTGCAAAAGGGCAGGATATGACAAATCCAACCATTACACCGGAGCAGGTATCTGATCTGATTATCGGTAGTGTGGCTGGCTTGGATGGTGTCAATCAGGATGCGTTGAATACGCTTGGACAGGCGTTGACTGGCTTTTTCCAGACCACCTTAGAGCAAGCACCATCACAGGAGAAGGACGATGAAGAAACAGGATAATGAGCAGCTCTGTGCGCTGGCGCAGAAAGGGGACACAGAGGCTCGTGACCTTCTTCTGAAAAACAATCTGGGTTTCATCCGCAAAACCGCCAATGAGATTTATTTGAAATCCAATCTGGCAGAGAGTGACCTCAGTACAGAAACCAGCGATCTGGAACAGGAAGGCTGCCTCGGTCTGCTGACCGCCATCCCTCTCTTTGACAGCAGCAAGGGCATTAAGTTTCTGACCTATGCCGCGCCATTCATCCGCAACGCCATGACCGACCTGATACGGAATGTTTTCTCTCAATATGAGCAGAGAATGATCAGCACCACAGACGGACTTGCCTTGCAGAAAATCCGGTTGGATGAGATCCTTCCCGGTGAGGAACGATTGCTGCGCATCGAAGCCATTGCTGATCCGACCGTCAAATCTCCGGAACAGATTTATGTGGATAAAGAAACCATGCGTGAGTTGTACGAAGGTCTGGACAGACTTTCCGAGCGTGAGCAAGCCTATCTGCTGTACCGTTACGGATTTACGGACGATGTGGAGCATACGATGATTGGCAGTGCAATTCATTTCAATCTGCGGGAGAGCCGCGCAAAAGCTTTGGAAGATACTGCGATGGACAACCTCTGGCTGGAGCTTTCGTGGTGGTTTTAGTGTGTCGCTACGGCGGGACGAGGGCTGTATATACCTCTGCTTCCTTCTCCGGCCAGTCGGATTTTGCTTTTCAAAAGTCCTGCACTTGTGTCATCTTGGTGTCACAAAATCCGCCTGTCCTACTGCCGCAGAAAAGCATTTGCCGCCACACTCTGCCCTGTTGCAGAGCACGCCGCCAACCCCTTTCCCGCGTCAGCCGGAAGCAAAGGTATAACACACTAGACTTTGCGAAGCAAAATCGTGTGCCAACAGGGATGCTACGCGCCCCTATTGGAAACCCAGCGTCAAAGGAGATTGCTCCCCTCTGCACTCCCCATATTTTCTTCGCCGCGAGTACCCAAACTGTAAAAATTGCAGTTTGGCGCCACTGCTCAGAAAATACAAAAGCCACTGTAACTTTCATCATACATGAAGATGAAAATTACAGCGGCTTTTTATAGATTGTTGATTTTCCCCAATTATATTGGCATCATTCACAATCTATTCTCTCTATTTTGAAGATGACCGGTCTTGTACCATCGGAACAGCAGGTAATCATTGTATTTTCTTCTTTCATCCAGCCCTTCATGATCGAGCCGCCCTGCAAACCGGTGTAGATATAACGGGCAATCGCGTCCCACGCTTCTGAACAGAACGGAAGCTTCGGCCCGCCCGCCACAGTGTTCGCGTCGCCGTTCGTTTTGACCAGCGTGTTCACTCCCATGTGCCAGAAATCGTCCCGCGTTTCGTCCCGGCAAAAGATGAACTCATCCCCCACGTTGTAGCAGGGACATACCCCCGAAACGGGATTCATGCAGTACGCCTGCTGCAATTCCGGATAAAGCTTTTTGTCCAGTACTGTAACCTTTACTTTATGTTCCATATTTGTATTCTCCTTTTTCTAACAAGTCCGAATGGCGGAAGCCATATTTTCACCCAACGTCATTAAAATGTCTGTGGCGCGACTTTCTTTCCTTTTCAAGCTGTCTCCTTGAAATACCGTGTAATCATTGCTGGAAACAATCGGCATTTGACTTGGGACAAAGTAGCGATGGAGTCGGTCGAGTGATGCCGTTCCTCCCGCCCAAGCACAGGTGACAAGAGCGGCAGCGGGTTTTCCTTTGAAAAGCTGACTTCTGGTACAGGTCGCATAAAAGGCGCGATCCAGCAGAGAACACAGTGCGCCGTTTGGAGCAGCAAAATACACAGGGCTTCCAATAATCACACCATCTGCTTGCAGTAGATTCTCTATCAGCTCATTACAAGGGTCATCATTGAATACGCATCGGTTTTTACCTTTACAGCCATTACACCCCATACAGCCACGCAATGGTTGATTAGGAATTTGGAACCACTTTGTTTCAATATTCTTTTCTTGAAAGAAGTTATCAAGCATAGAAAGGGCTAATCCTGTATTTCCATTTTTATGAGGACTTCCGTTTACCAATAACACCTGCATCGATCATTCCCCCTGTAGGACTTGTTCCAGCAAAAAAACTACTGGACGAATGCCATCGTCACAGCAGAGGATTTGCTGCCGTTGATCTTTCATCCAACCAGTCCAATAAAAATTTCCACCTTGCAGTGCCGCATAAACTTTGCTTTTGATTACATCCCACGCAGCAACACAAAAATGATTCTCGTATGGAAAATTGTTGTAATTCTCTTTTGTAACCAGAAATTCCTGACCATCATGAAAAACCGAGCATTTTCCTGTTTGCGGATTGGCAAGAAAACGTTCTGCCAGATCCCGCTCATAGCCTCTTTTCACAACAGTAATTTTTACCTCATAGCCCATGTTTTTTCGTTTTCCTTTCTTCTTGCAGGACATAACGCTCCATCCATATACCACATACAGCTTTTGCAGCGCAGACAGGGATTGGGCGTTTCTCCTGCGAGTGCTTTTCTTGCCCACGCCGGGTCTGCCAGATATCCCCGTCCAACGGCAATCATGTCGGCCAAACCCTCCTTCAGAATCGCTTCGCCCTCATCGCCGGTAAAAATATTGCTGACGCAGATGACCGGCAGCTTTGTATGTGCTTTCACGAGAGAAGCAGCATACACTTTGCTGTCATGCGTGAATCCAATCGGTACATCCGGATAGCGTCCCATACCGGAAGATACGTCAAGCAAATCGCCGCCTGCTGCTTGAACGGCATCTGCTGTTTTCAGCAGTTCTTCGTAGTTTGGATTGCCAAAGCGGACAGCAATGATAAAGTCTTTTCCGCACTTTTCTCTGATTTCCGCAATCAGTTCTGTGAGCAGACGGACACGGTTTTCAAAGCTGCCTCCGTATTCGTCCATCCGTTCACTCGTTTCGATGACTTCATCCAGATACATTCCATGGGCAGCGTGAAGTTCTATTCCATCAAAACCGGCTGTTTGACAGCGCAACGCAGCCGAAATAAAAGCGTTCTTGTATCGCAGAAAATCTGTGCGGGTAATTTCGTCAATGCGGTTCTCCTTCATCGTAGAAAGTCCGGTCAGCATAATCTGCACCAATGCAGCGGCAGAATAACGATGAATGACATCTGCAAGGAGTTTCATTCCGGGAATGCAGTCATCGTTCTCCAAACAGAGCGTATCCCTGTTTTCCGGCATTCTCAAAACTGAGCAGGCTTCCACAATAACAAGTCCTGCACCGCCTTTGGCATACGTTTCATAGCGGTCGATATGGCTTTGATGAACTAATCCATCCGGAGCAACCGTTCCAAAATCAGACATAGGTGGAACTATAATGCGATTTTTGACCTCTGTTCCACAAATTCGCAGCGGTTTATTCAACATCATTTTTTTGCACCGCCTTTCCCATTTCATATGCTTTCTGCGGATAGTTTGTCCTTTCAATGGCATCCCGTCCATAGCAGCCATATGCAAGCAAAACTCCGCAATCTTTCCATCCGAGGTATTTCAGAGTTTCCATGTAGCTGCCGACGGCACCATTATAAATACTCTCGACAGTGCTTGCCGCTGTCATCAGCAGAATTGCTTTTTTATCTGTGCCTACCAAATCGTCATCAATCCCGTGAAACCGATCGATTGCCATTTTAATCTGTGCAGACAGTCCGTGATAATAAAGCGGCGAAACAAAAACAATCATATCTGCTTTTTTGAGTTCCGGGTAAAGGTAATTCATGCCGTCTTGAAACACACATGGCTTTTTTCCACACCGACAGGTATCACAACCAATACAGGGATGCACACACTCAAAAGCAGCATCGAAGCGAAAAACAGCGTGCCCACTTTCTGTTGCCCCACGGATAAATTCATCTGCCAGCAGTGCGGATGTTCCATGTCTGTGCGGACTGCCGGTAATCATAACAATGTACATTGTATCCTCCTGTTCTTTACAGCCTCACGTAGAAAAGTTCATCATCTCGTGGTATAATAGCTTCAAACTTTTCCGAGAGCGAGGTGATTTCTATGCTGAAACCACGATATTATTTTGCGGATGACTTCCGCTCTTTTTACGAATACTTCCTTTCTCAGCCTCACACAAAGCGAATATTTCAGAAAGGTGACTATCTCTGGAAGTCCGGACAGCCATATGATCGTGTCCAATACTATGTATCCGGTGCATCTGTTCACTTTTCCGAGCACGAAAGCGGGCGACGAAAGATTATTAGCTTTCACGGCCCAGGGACGATTTTACCCGGTTATCACACGAATGATTTCCGCATTGAACTATCACTGACAACCATTGCACTTTCTGAAGTCAAGGTGTTGGAGTTTACCATTCCTCAGTTCCGGGCGATGTTTGAGTCGAACAAGGAACTTGCGGAAAGTGTTGTCAACTGGTATTCAAAGTACGTCAACCGCTTTCTCTTTGAAACCATCCATCAGGAATTCAACCCCTCTCAGGTGAAGCTCTGCAATCTCCTGTACCTGCTGACCATGAATCAACCTTCTAACTCTGGGCTGGTCATTGAGATGACACAGGAAGATATTGCCGATATTCTCGGCATGAGCCGGGTTCAAATAACACGTGAACTGACTGACTTGCGAAGCAGAGGAATTCTATCTACCACCCGCGGCAGATTGATCGTTACAGACCTTCCAACGCTGGCATCCCTGTGTACGGATGAAACCATGTAGTCATTCGAGGTTACGTACTTATTGTACTCAACATAATCTGTTCCGTCTGCTTCCGGTGAAGCACATAATAAAAAGTCAAGGCTTCCAACATTAAGCTGAAAGCCTTGACTTCTTAATATTCAATCAATCTGAAATGTTGTAGTGCCGCCCTGATTGCCTTTTCCTTCTCCGGCGGACACTGAGGTTGCTTGGCATCCTCTGATTTCGGTTTATTATAATTCTCGCGTTCAATAATACCACATTTCTGCTCTACCTGTGCGATATACAGACTGCTGACCTTCAAGCCGCTATGCTCAAGAACGTAATCCTTGATCTGTCCATAGGTTGCCGTCCCTCTTTTGTCCTGCACCAGTTCCTCAACATCCACATCAATGTTGATATGTACTGCCGGTTTTCTCAGAACTAACTGACATACCGTCTCCACATGCTTCGTCCTTGGGAAAAGATCCACCGGCTGCACCTTTTCGGTGCGGTAGCCGTTTTGTTCCAGCCAGGCGGCGTCCCGGGCGGCGGTGGCGGGGTTGCAGCTGACATAGACCACCCGGCGGGGGGACATGCGGACCACTGCCGAAAGGGTCGCTTCGTCGCAGCCTTTCCGGGGCGGGTCCAGCATGACCACGTCCGGATGCAACCCTTCTGTCGCAAGGCGGGTGGCGGCGGTACCGGCGTCGGCGCAGAAAAAGCGGCTGCGGGCGGCAATGTCCGCACCCATGCGGGCGGCGTTTGCCTTGGCGCTTTCGATCGCCTCGGGGACGATCTCTACGCCGATCAGTTCCCGGCAGCGGTCCACCATGGAAAGCCCGATGGTGCCCATGCCGCAGTAGAGGTCCAGCAGCAGGTCGTTGGGACTGAGCTGGGCGTACTCGGCGGCGATGCCGTACAGCCGTTCGGCGGCAAGGGTGTTGACCTGGTAGAAGGACAGGGGACCCAGCCGCACCGGCACGCCGCACAGGGTGTCCTCGATGACGCCGGTGCCCCAAAGGACCTTAGTCTCGCTGCCCAGGATCACGTTGGTATTTTTGCTGTTGACGTTCAGCAGGACCGTGGTCACGGCGGGAAACTGCTGCTGCACCAGGGCGCAGAGTTCCTCGGCATGAGGGAGTTTGGGACAGGTGCAGACGAGACAGACCATGATCTGCCCGCTGTGTGCGCCCCGGCGCAGGAAAATATGCCGCACCAGACCCTTGCCGGTCTGCTCATCGTAGGGTTCAATGCCGTGCTGCCCAAAGAACCGGCACAGCGCTGTGCCGATCTCGTTGAGCACCGAGGGCTGCAGCTTGCAGTCCGGGCAGGGAACGATCCGGTGGGTCCGCCCGGCGTAGAAACCGATGCAGGGGCTGCCGTCCTTATCCCGCCCCACAGGAAACTGCACCTTGTTGCGGTAGCGGTCTACCTCCGGGGAAGGCTGGATGGGCAGTACCGGAACGTCCAGCCCGCCGATGCGGGCAAAGGCGTCCGCAACGTTTTCCTGCTTGGCACGCAGCTCCGCCCCGTAATCCAGATGCCGCAGGCTGCAGCCGCCGCAGGGACCGGCAACGGCGCAATCCAGAGGAATGCGGTCGGGGGAGGGGGTCAGGATCTGGTCCAGGATACCAAAGGCGTAACGTCCGCAGTCTTTTACGATGCGCACCTGCGCCTCATCGCCGGGAGCGGCACCGGGAATAAAAACAGCTTCGCCGTCGGCGCTGTGCGCCACACCGCTGCCATCGCTGGAAAGGCGCTGGATCTGCAGGGTCAGGATCTGGTTTTTCTGTAAGGGCATGGGATGATTTCTCCTTTGGATAGGTTACTGGGGCTGCTGGTCGGCAGGGGGAAGGTCTGCCTGCGAGGCAAAGTACTTGCTGGGGGGCACTCCCTTGGCGCGCTTGAACACCCGGGAGAAGTAGAACTGATCAAAGAAGCCTACCGACACTGCCACCTCGGCAATGGAAAGGTTCCCGGCGCGCAGCAGCTTGCACGCCTCGTTGATGCGGTACTCGGTAAGGTAGTCGATGGGGCTCTTGCCCACGTTGAGCATGAACACCCGGTACAGGTGGCTGCGGGATACGCCTACGCTCTTTGCCACATCGTCAATGGAGATGTCGTGGGAGTAGTTGAACTGGATGTACTTGATGGCATTGAGCACATACTGGCTGGAAGAAGAGGTGGTGTGGGGCTTGCCGACGCTGGTCTCCTTCATCAGGGCAGCAATAAAGAGGTACAGGTACCCCACCATGGACGCTTCGTCCTGAGGCTGCAGTCCCCGGGAGGAGTAAATGTTGCTCAGTGCCGTACGCATGGCGTCCGGGTCCGGGGTGCGGTGCACGGGGGCGTCATCGGAGAAAGGCAGCTGAGCGGCGAGCTTGTGGGCACAGGCACCGTTGAAGCCTACCCAGCTGTACTCCCAGGGCTGCTGCTCGTCTGCCGTATACCGGATCAGCTGGCTGGGGCGGGCAAAGAACAGGTCCCCGGCGCTGACCTCCCAGGTGCGCCCGCCTACCTCAAACACCCCTTTGCCGGAAAGCACGAGGTGGATGAGGTAGTGGTCCCGGATGCCGGGTCCCCAGGTCTGGGCGGGAGCGCAGCGCTCAATGCCGCAATTGAAGATGGACAACTCGATGTTATTGGTGTAATTCTGCTTGAAGGATTGCTTATAAACGTCTGCCATGTCTTGCTTTTCCTCCGTCCTGTCACATTCTGCACCCAGTATACCATAAAATGCTCTGCGAATTCAACAAAAGTACATCTTATTCTTTGAACTGGACGACAAAATCAAACTTTTTGCAGTACACAAATTGAAAATTGTCCTGAAATGAATTACAATAAACATGACAAACCTACAAAATACGGGTTCGCACAGGAAGGGAGGAACGGCGATGGCGACAAGCTATGAGCTCCGGCAGCAGATCGCAGCAGGCAGGTGGGACCGGCTCCTGGGTACATTGTACGGCACCGCACCGGCAGAGCTCCAGCGGCAGCGCAGGCGGTACTGTGCAGCGCTGGAGCAGTTTGAGCTGTATTTCGGTCCGGGACGGCAGGTGCATCTGTATTCGGCACCCGGTCGTGCAGAGCTGGGAGGCAACCACACCGACCACCAGCACGGTTATGGTCTGGCAGCAGCGGTGAATCTGGACCTGATCGCAGTGGCATCCTCGGGCACCGATGGCTACGTCCGGGTCAAGTCCCGGGGCTTCAACAAGCTGGACGTCATCGACCTTGCCACCCCGGAGCCGCAGGAAGGGGAGAGCACCCATTCTGCCAGCCTGATCCGGGGCATTGCAGAGGGGTTCCGTGCCGCCGGCAAGACCATCGGCGGCTTTGATGCCTATACCGCCAGCGATGTGCTGCGGGGCTCCGGGCTGTCCAGCTCGGCGGCGTTTGAGATGGGGGTGGCGACCATCTGGAATCAGGAATACCATTGCGGTCTGCCTCCGGAGCGGCTTGCCCTGATCTGTCAGTATGCGGAGAACGCCTATTTTGGCAAACCCAGCGGTCTGCTGGACCAGCTCACCAGCGCAGTAGGCGGGGTGATCTTTGCGGATTTCGCAGACCCTGCCGCCCCTGCGGTAGAAAAGATCCACACAGAGGGGCTGCTGCCCCCGGGGATGTCTTTGTGCGTCACCGACACCCGGGGCAGCCACAGCGAGCTTACCGGGGAGTTTGCGGCGATCCGGCAGGAGATGGAGCAGGTCGCCGCCCGGCTGGGTGCAAAGGTCCTGGGGCAGGTGCAGGAAGCCGCTTTCTGGGCGGAACTGCCCCGGCTGCGGCAGCAGTGCGGGGACCGTGCGGTCCTGCGTGCCATCCATTATTTTGAAGAAAATGCCCGGACACTGGCGCAGCGGGAAGCCCTGAGGGCAGGGGACTTCAAGACCTTTGCGGCGCAGGTGCTGGCAAGCGGACACGCCTCCTTTGCCCTCTGTCAGAACGTCACCTGTTCCACCGATATCCGTCATCAGGGACTTTCGGTGGCGCTGGCATTGAGCCAGAGCATTCTGCAGGGCAGCGGCGGTGCATGGCGGATGCAGGGCGGCGGCTTTGCAGGGACCATTCAGGCGTATGTGCCGGAAGAATTGCTGCCCCGGTACCGGCAGGCGATGGAAAGCGTGTTCGGGGCAGGCAGCTGTTATGTGCTGCGCCTGCGGGAGACCGGTGCGGTGCAGCTGATCTAAACAAAGAAAAACTCCTCCGGCAGCCTTTGCAGCCACCGGAGGAGTTTTTATGTACAGGATTCAGAAGAAGGAATGGAGCACGCAGTTTTCGTCGGGGGTGACAACTTCCTTTTCCTCTGCACGGCGCTGCTGTGCGTAGCGCTGTGCAGACTCCACCGTATCATCCCGGAAGCCCAGCCACTTGGACAGGGTGTTGTACACCTTAAAGCCAAAGACCACGCCGGTCTTTACGGCGTTGAACAGCAGCATGGGCACAAAGGTGAAGGAAAACGAGATGAGTCCGCCGCCCAAAAAGAAATCGCGAAGATGCAGATTATCAAAGAAGGAGTTCAGTGCATCCCCGAACTCACCGCCGCCTATAACTTCGCGCTGTTCCTCTTGGGGAATCAAGGCGTAAGAAGAAGGCATCTGAAGATTCTTCATGATCAGAACGCTCCTTTCTGGATCAGAAAACGATAGGTACACTCAAAAAGATCATGCCGCTGCAGCCTGTGTGTTCTGGGCACCCGGCACCGGCATATCGGGCATGGGGTTCACGATGGAATCGTACAGGTTCTTGAGGGACTTTACGATGCTGACAGCCTGACCATATACATAGATGCCGCCCAGTGCACCCAGACCGATGGTAGCAGCCTTGCTCCAGCCGTTCATTTTGTTCCAGAAATGCAGGGCAATGCCGTCCAGAGTCAGACCATCGTCCAAACCACCCTGAATAATGGTCAGACCCTGCTCAAAGGCACCCTTGCCCAGAAGCATCAGGGCATTGACCGTAATATTCAGTGCGATATTGCCTACCTGCTGGGGGGTGATATTGATCTTGAAGGCGCCGCCATCAACGTAGGTCATTTCTTCTTCGGAGAGGACCGCATAGGAGGCGGGCAGCAGCATGGTGCTCTGATATTTATGATCCATTGTGGAAAATCTCCTTTCGATCGTTGACCCGCACAAAGGCAGATCATGCATTACCTGAATTGTAGCATATCTATACAAAAATGACAAGGGACTACCGGGGTCAAAATCATGATACATTTGTGAAGAAATGGTGTTGGATCTCTCGAGAAAGGACGCAGCAGCGGCAAAACAGACGCAGCGCCCTCCGGGACAGCAGGCGAAAAAATGTCCCCACAGAAAAAGCACCCGGAAAAGCCTTCCGGGTGCTTTTAAAGGGGAGAATGTCAGGGTCAGACACTTTTACTGAGGGGCACGCTCATAGAGAGTGGTCAGCCCGGCGATGCGGGTGCACAGCTCATGGGACAGGGGAGCGGACAGCCGCCACTGCCAGTTTGCACCCTGGGTGCTGGGGGTGTTGATCCGTGCCTCGCTGCCCAGATGGAGCCAGTCCGCAAGGGGGATCACCGCCATATCCGACACGCTGGCAAGGCAGGCACAGATCATGGCATCCGTAAGCTCCTCCGGCTTGCAGCGCAGATACCGGCAGGCGTAGGCAATGTCCTCGCGGCTTGCCTCCCGGCACCAGCCCTCGGTGGTGATGTTGTCGTGGGTGCCGGTGTATACCACGCTGTTGCGGGGATAAGTGTGGGGCAGATAGTTGCCCGGCTCCCGGCTGTCAAAGGCAAACTGCATGATCTTCATGCCGGGGTAGCCGCTCTCCGCCAGCATCTCCTTGACCTCCGGGGTCAGGAAGCCCAGATCCTCGGCAATGATGCCGCCATCCCCCAGCACATCGTGCATGGCGTGGATGAAGTCCCGGTCCGGGCCCTTGACCCAGCGGCCCCCGGCGGCGGTGGAATTCCCGGCGGGGATGGAATAGTAGCTCTCAAAGCCCCGGAAATGGTCGATGCGCACCACATCGTAGATGGAGGTGGCGTGACGGATCCGGCGCTTCCACCATGCAAAATCGGTTGCCTTGTGCACATCCCAGTCGTACAGGGGGTTGCCCCACAATTGTCCGTCTGCCGCAAAGGCATCCGGCGGGCAGCCTGCCACCTGGGTCAGGTGCATCTGTCCATCGGTCTGGAACAGCTCCGGATGGGTCCACAGGTCGCTGGAATCCGGGCTGACATAGATGGGGATATCTCCCACCAACTTTACGCCCTTGCTGTTGGCATAGCTCTTCAGGGCGTTCCACTGGGTGTAGAAGAAGAACTGTACCGCCTTGTGATAGTCGATGCTGGCAGCAAGCCGCTGTTTTGCGGCGGCGATGGCTTGGGGCTGACGGCAGCGCAGGTCATCGGACCACTGGGCAAGCCCTGCCTGCCCCTGCTCTGCCTTGACTGCCATGAACAGGGCGTAGTCCTCCAGCCAGAACTCCTGCTGAGTGCAGAACCGGCGATACTCTTCCGTGGGGGAGGCAAGGAGCCAGTCCGCCGCCTTTTTCAGCAGGGGAGGACGCTGCCCGTACAGGGCACCGTAGTCCACCCTGCCCACAGGCTGCGGTGCCGGGATCTCTTCCGGAGTCAGCAGACCCTGCTGGGCAAGGACCCGGAAATCGATGAAGTAGGGGTTGCCTGCAAAGGCGGAAAAACTCTGGTAGGGACTGTCGCCGTAGCCGGTGGGACCAATGGGCAGGATCTGCCAGTAGGTCTGTTTTGCTTCAGCGAGAAAGTCTACAAAATCAAAGGCTTCACTGCCCAGAGTGCCGATACCAAAAGGTCCCGGCAGACTGAATACGGGCATCAGAATGCCACTTGCACGCATGGTGCACTCCTCCTTATGGAATCAGTTTTTTTAGCCCTTCACGGCACCTGCGACCACGCCCTCGATGATGTACTTCTGGCAGGTCATGTACAGGATGATGATGGGGATGATGGCAATGATGATGCACGCCATCATGGGAGCAAGCTCCACACGACCGTAGCCGCCGCGGAAGTACTGGATCGCCATGGGGATGGTACGGTACTTTTTGATATCCAGCACCAGAGTGGGCAGCAGGTAGTCGTTCCACACCCACATGGTCTCCAGAATAGCGGTGGAGATCATGGTAGGCTTCAGGATGGGGAACACGATCTTAAAGAAGATCTGGATGGGGTTGCAGCCGTCGATCATGGCTGCCTCCTCGATCTCCATGGGCACGCTCTTCATAAAGCCGGTGAACATAAAGACCGCCAGTCCGGCACCAAAGCCCAGATAGATGATGCAGATGTTCCACGGGGTGTTCAGCTTCAGACGGTCCGCCGTCTTGGACAGGGTGAACATGACCATCTGGAAAGGCACCACCATGGAGAACACGATGAGCAGGTTCATGAACTTGCTGAGCTTGTTGTTTACCCGGGTCAGATACCAGCCGGTCATGGAGCAGCACAGCAGGATCAGGACCACACTGGAGATGGTGATCACCAGGCTGTAGCCCATGCTGGACAAAAAGTTCATCTTGGTGACGCCGTAGATGTAGTTGTACAGTCCGGCAAAGGTCTCCTTGGTGGGGAGACGGAACACGGTGGAAGTGGTAAAGGAGCCTTCGGTTTTCAGGCTGTTCAGCAGGATCAGCACGATGGGATAGATCCACAGCAGGCACAGCAGGCTCATGATCACCGTGAGGATGGTATTCAGATTTTCTTTTCTCTTAGACATTACTGCTGCACCTCCTTGGAACGGGTAAAGCGGAGCTGGATCAGGGAAATGACCACCACGATCAGGAAGAACACCACTGCCTTTGCCTGACCGATACCCTTCCACTGGGCACCGGAGCGACCGTAGAAGGTGTTGTAGATGTTCAGTGCCAGCATCTCACTGGCGTTGGCAGGCTCGCCGGCAGTCAGTGCCACGTTCTGGTCAAAGAGCTTGAAGCTGTTGGTCAGGGTGAGGAAGGTGCAGATGGTAACGCTGGGCATCACCATGGGGATCTTGATCTTGAACAGGATCTCCCGGTCGTTGGCGCCGTCGATCTTTGCCGCTTCGATGAGGTCGCCGGGGACGCTCTGGAGACCTGCCACATAAATGATCATCATGTAGCCGATCTGCTGCCAGCACATCAGGATCACCAGACCCACAAAACCAGCTTTGGCGTCCAGTGCCAGCAGAGGCTTCTGGAGGTTTGCCAGCACACCGTTCAGCAGGATCTGCCAGATGTAGCCCAGCAGGATGCCGCCGATCAGGTTGGGCATGAAGTAGACGGTACGGAAAAGGTTGGTGCCCCGGATGCCACGGGTCAAAACCAGAGCAATGGCAAAAGCAAGCACGTTGATGAGGACGGTGGACACCACAGTGAACACCGCTGTGAACCCAAAGGCGTGAAGGAAAGTGGAATCCTGAAATACCGAGATGTAGTTCTGGATGCCCACAAAGGTGGTCTTACTCACGGTGGTGAACCGCTGGAAGGAAAGATAGACGCCCCAGATAAAGGGCCAGATAAAGCCGATGATAAAGGCGATCAGAGTGGGCAGGACAAACACCGGCCAATACTTACTGATAGCTTTTTGCATGATATACCTCCTTACATACGGAGAGTCTGACAAAAGAAGGGGAGGCGGGCGAACCCATCGCCCGCCTCCCCGGATCAGCTCTTAGGAAAAACTCCGGTCAGAAGATCAGCCGTTAGCCAGCTTGTATTCCTTTGCCCAGCCATCCACAAATGCGGTGACCACATCATCCCACTTGCCGGTGCCTGCAGCATAAGCGGTAAGTGCGCTGCCCACGCCGTTCTTCCACTCCTCGGAAGGCATGGTGGAGAAGCACCAGTCCACGCTGGTCTTGCCGGCGGCAACGTAGTCGTTGGCAATGGCAATCAGGGGGTTGGTGGAATCCTTTGCCTTCTTGAAGGGGATCACAAAGCCCATGTCGTCTGCCATGGAAGAGGTGCCCTTGTCGGAGGTGACGCACCAGTACAGGAAGTCCAGAGTTGCCTGGATGTCAGCATCGGAAGCGGCGTTGTTCACGCACCAGTAGTTCTCGGAACCGGTGCACAGACCCTGATTCTCTTCGCCGTCCACGCCGATGTAGATGGGCAGCATACCCAGATTGTCGTCACCCAAATCCTTCACATCGTTGTAAGCCCAGGTGCCGTTCTGGTAGAACACAGCCTTCTTACCAGTGAACTCTGCCACAGCGTCGTTGCCGGTCTTGGAGGCAAGCAGCTTGGGATCGCAGGTGGAATCGGTGATGTACAGATCCCAGATCTGCTTGTAGTTGTCCAGATAGGTGCCCTTGATGGCGTCGGTGGAGCCGATGCCGTCTGCCTTGTACTCGTAGTAGATGGGCAGGTTTGCCAGATGGGTCTTGAAACGCCAGTCAGAAGAACCGTCCATGCCGGCGGAGGTAAAGGCACCATCCACGCCCAGCTCAGCCTTGCGAGCCTGGATGTCGTCAGCGACCTTCTTCAGATCGGCAAAGCCCTTGATGTCGTCCTGGGTGTAACCGGCGGCAGTCAGCAGCTCCTTGTTGTAGATGATGCCGTAGGTCTCGATGACGTAAGCAATGCTGGTAACAGCGTCGCCGTCCTTCAGAGCAAAGGAATCGCTGGTCAGCTCGCCGTACAGCTGGCTGCCGGACAGGTCGTAGCAGTAATCCTTCCAGTTGGCAAGACCCACAGGACCGTTGACCTGGAACAGGGTGGGAGCCTCGCTCTTCTCCATCTCGCTCATCAGAGTGGTCTCGTACTGACCGGAAGCAGCGGTGACCACGGTGACAGGCACGCCGGTCTCCTTGGTGTACTCTGCAGCCAGATCCTGCCATGCCTGATCCTGCTCAGGCTTGAAGTTCAGGTAGTAGACCTTGCCGTCTGCCTTTGCAGCGGTGCTGGAAGCGGCAGCAGAGGAAGCGGGGGCGGTGCTGCTGGAAGAGCCGCCACAGGCAGCGAGACCCAGAGCAGCAGCAGAAACGCTGGCAGCCTTCAGGAAATTGCGACGAGAGATCATCTTTTTCATAATAAGTTCTCCTTCTTATTAAAGATAGACTATCAAAATCTCCGTCCCATGACGGAGGGAAAACATAGTAGATGGAATGGGATCACAGCGCCCGCACGCTTTCGCCCTGCTGCAGTTCCGGCTGCAGGGTGACGGTCTGGGCGGGGGCACCGTGCTCGATCTGCCGCACCAGCAGCTCAATGCTCTGGAGAGCAATCTGTTCGCTGGGCTGGACGATGGTGGTTATGACCGGCACGGAGTACCGGGACATTGTAATGCCGTCAAAGCCGATGACCGAAACATCCGCCGGCACCCGGAGCCCGGCACTTACCAGCGCCCGGATGGCGCCAAAGGCAATGACATCGCTCATGGCGAACAGGGCAGTGAACTCTGCCCGGCGTGCCAGCAGGCTGTTCATGGCGTGGTAGGCGGACTCGAAATCGTAGTTGGACAGCCCGTAGAGTTTGTCGCTGAACAGGATGCCTGCATCCTCCATCGCCTGCTGTGCACCCTGACGGCGCATGACGCTGGGGTAACTGGTCACCGGACCGCCCAGAACAGCGATCTTCCGGTGTCCCTGCTGGATCAGGTAGGACACCGCCTGATAGGCGGCGGCACGGTCGTCTACGCCCACCATGGACAGGTTGGGAAAATCCAGTTCGTCAGACACCAGAGTGGTAAGCACTGAGGGAACGCTGATGTTGGAAAAGCCCTTCTGGAAATTTGTCACGCTGCCTCCCAGAAAGATCATGCCCTTGGGCTTGATCTCCCGCAGGATCTTTTCGGCGGCGTCGATCTCGTTGGCATTCTCGTCCAGGTAGGAGACGATGCCGTTGTACCCGTAGAGAGTGGCGGCACGCTGGAGCTGGACCAGAAAATCCGAAAAGAAGATGTTCCGGGTGCCCTTGACCACAAACACCAGACTCCGGGACTGCTGGATCTTCAGCTGCCGTGCGTTGGTGTTGGGGACGAACCCCGCCTCCCGCATGACCTTCAGCACATGCTCCTTGGTCTCCGGGCGCACATCCGGGCGGTCGTTGATGACCCGGGAGATGGTACTCACCGAGCAGCCGCTGATGCGCGCAATGTCTTTGATGGTCAGGTTTGCCATGATGGGGACTCCTACTCTTCGGAAGAATGTCGGGAACGTTGTCGGGAACGTTTCCAGTGACTATAGTATGGCACATTTTGTACAATAAATCAATAACTCTGAATAAACTTTGTGCAAACAGTACAGGCATACCCTCTGATTTTGTGCAGATTGATTTGCCAACAAAGCAAAAGAAAGCGCTATTTTCATAAATTACCGGGATAAGGCAGGCGCAACCGGAAATTATCGTACTTTTTTGTAACTTTTTGCACGAAAGTTGCAGGAAAATGGACGTGGGATACAAGAAAGGATATCGGGAACGTTCCCGCAAGCGACCGCACAGAACCGGGAAAAGAGGGGACAGAGCAGCGTTGCCTGTGCCGGAAAACGAACCGGAAGCACCAGCCGGATAACAAAAAACACGAGGAAACCATGTAGGCGTTTCCTCGTGCGAGAGACCTGTTTACAGATAGGGGTGCTGATAGGGAGCAGGCTCCGGTCCGCAGTACAAACCATAGGCATCACAGATCCAGTAGGTGCCATCCAGATCTACCCGGCACCACTGGTGACTCCACTGATTTTCGTTTACATGTTCATAGGGGATGCCCAGTATGTTCAGGCAAAGTCCGGTAGTGCGGGCACAGCCGGCGCAGGATGCCACATGAATCACCAGATAGCCGTAGGCATCGTTATAGTGGGGTGCGTCGGTAGAATAGACCACTGTGCCATCGTCCACCATTGCCCGCAGAGCGCTGGCAATGCCCTGCAGCTGCTCAGCACGGCTCTTGAAGGCAAGGGGCGCGACGATCTTACATGCTTCTTCGTAGGCTCTCTTGAATTCCTCATCGGTCATTTTTCGCTTCAGGCTCTTGTAGTTGGCAAGATCCTCAAGGGGAACAGGGGACCAGACGGCAGCGATCTGCTCGTCGGTCAGCTTCAGGTCGGTGTCACCGGCTTTGCCCCACAGGGAGGGCTTGCGTCCTTCGGCGGCACCAAATTGGATGTAATGCCGCAGCAGTGAGGCTTCATCGTAGCCGCAGGCAGCAGCAACGTCCAGATTGTGGGAGGCATAGTAGTCGGGGTCAAAGGAAGAAGCGGCGCTGGCAACAGTCACCGGCTGCAGTGCCATCAGTAGTCCGCAGGCGGCAGCAGCAAGACGGATGTGGGCGGTTTTCATGACAGGATTCCTCCTCAGTATGACAGTATTGGATCGTTGATTCCAGTATACCACAGGAAAAGGGCGGGGGAAAGCCGGTACAATACACAAAAAAAGCACCCTCACCTTGTCATCGGTGAGGGTGCTTTGCTGATTGCTGATTATTTTGATTGGGTTGATTTTTTAAAGATTAGTCGCTGACGTAGGGCATCAGAGCAACGTGACGAGCACGCTTGATGGCGATGGTCAGTGCGCGCTGATGGTAAGCGCAGGTGCCGGTCACACGGCGGGGAATGATCTTAGCACGCTCGGAAACGTACTTACGCAGACGGGGCACGTCCTTGTAATCGATGGTGTCGATGCGATCGACACAGAAGCTGCAAACCTTCTTGCGGCCGCGACGCATGGGGCGTGCGGGGCGAGAGCCTTCGGTTCTTTCAAAAGCCATTGCTTATTACCTCCTATTGGATTTTTTACGGTCAGACCGTTTCGTGTCAGAACGGCAGGTCATCGCTGTCATCAATCACAGCGAAATCGTCTGCACTGCCGGCGGAATAGCTGGGAGCTGCCTCCACGGCTGCCGGACGGGCAGGGGCTGCGTTCTGGTAGGACGGAGCAGAATTCTGATACCCTGCTCCGCCGCCTGCATTGCTGTTCTTGGATCCTGCAAAGTTGATGTTGTTTGCCACGATCTCAAAAGCGGTGCGGTTGTTGCCGTTCTTATCCTGATACTGGCGGGTCTGGATGCTGCCGTCAATGGCGATCAGACTGCCCTTCTGGAAATACTTGCAGACAAACTCTGCCTGAGAACGCCATGCCACGATATCAATGAAATCGGCCTGACGCTGCTCGCCCTGACGCGCAAAATTGCGGTCACAGGCAATGCGGAAGCTGGCGACATTCACTCCGTTGGGGGTGGTGCGCAGTTCCGGGTCCGCCACAAGGCGACCCATGATGGCAACAACATTCAACATAACACGGACTCCTTTTCTGTCACGAAAGGATTACTCCTCGTGAGCAATGATCAGGCTGCGCATAACGCCTTCGGTGATCTTGTACACACGGTCCAGCTCAGCGGGGAAGCTGGGCTCGCTGGTGAAGTTGATCACAGTGTAGACGCCTTCCACCTCGTCGTTGATGGGATACGCCAGACGGCGCTTGCCCCACTCGTCGATGGAATCGATCGTACCGTTAGCCTCGATCAGGGACTTGAACTTACCCACCAGAGCGGCGGAAGCCTCCTCGTCGAGAGCGGCGCTGGTAATCAGCATGGTTTCGTACTTTGCCATTTTGTAGCACCTCCTTTTGGACTTAAGGGTCTTGCGGTCGCAAGACCAAGGGTACACAGGGCACGGCGTCGCGCTCTGTGCGGCGTGTCTGTTCAGACAGCAATTTATTATAGCAAGACTTTTGGATTCTGTCAAGCGTTCTGCGAAAATTATTCCATAAAAAATATTTTGATTTTCTTGTGCAAAAGGACTATAATAAAGTCGATTTCCGATGTTGTACGGAATGCAGGAGTGTACGCACCGGAGATACAGGGTATTATAAAGCTTTGTAAAATGTAATCTATCGGTGTAAAATGTAATCTATCGGAAAGAAGGATGACGGATGTATTCAATTTTCCGCAACCTGGCGATCATTATTCTCAGCGCAAAGTTTTTTGGGCTGGTAGCACGCAAGTGCAAGGCACCCCAGGTGGTAGGCGAGATCATCGCCGGTCTGCTGATCGGTCCCTGCCTGCTGAATCTGGTGCAGACCGATGACGCCATTGCCATCTTTGCAGAGATCGGTGTGGTGCTGCTGATGTTCTCCACCGGTCTGGGCACTAACCTCAAGGAACTGATCAAGGCGGGACCCATTGCCACCCTCATCGCCTGTGTGGGTGTGGCGGTGCCGCTGGCAGGAGGCACCCTGCTGTACAGCCTGTTCTATGGATTCTCCGCAGTGGGCAGCCCGGAGTTTTACCGTGCCCTCTTCATCGGCACCATCATGACCGCTACCAGCGTGTCCATCACCGTTGCCACCCTGCAGGAGCTGGGACACCTCAAGAGTTTTCTGGGCACCACCATCGTCAGTGCCGCTGTCATTGATGATGTCATTGGCATCGTGGTGCTTACCTGCGTGCTGGGCGCAAGCTCCGGTACCGGCACGGGTCTGGGCAAGGTCCTTGTCAATACGGTGCTGTTCTTTGCCACTGCCATCGGTGTGGGTCTCATCGTACACTACGCCATGAAGTGGCTGGATAAGCGGAACCCCCACACCCAGCGCATCACCATCGTCAGCATGGCGTTTTGCTTTGCCATGGCGTACATCGCCGAGGCGTACTTCGGCATTGCGGATATCACCGGTGCCTACATTGCAGGCATCGTGCTGTGCACCATGGCAGATGCCCCCTATGTGGAGCGCCGGGTGGACATCAGCAACTATGTGATTTTTGCCCCTGTCTTCTTTGCCTCCATCGGCTTAAAGACCGATATCAGCGGACTGACCCCGGAGATCCTGCTGTTCAGCATCTGCTTTGTGCTGGTGGCACTGGTCACCAAGATCATCGGCTGCGGTCTTGCCGCTAAGGTCTGCCGCTTTGGCTGGGCAGACTCCTTAAAGGTGGGCGTAGGCATGATGACCCGGGGCGAGGTGGCACTGATCGTGGCACAGAAGGGTCTGGATATCGGCGTGGTGGACCCGGTGTATTTCACCGCAGTCATCCTGCTGATCGTGGTATCCAGCGTGGCGACTCCGCTGGTGCTCAAGGTGCTGTTTGCCAAGCATCCGCCGGTGCCCCATCCCAGTCAGGCACAGTAAATGGTCCTATAGAAAAGGAGGCACCGCCGCTGCATAGGCGATGCCTCCTTTTTTTTGCCGTTACTGCATTTTAAAATCGCTGCCGGTAAGCCCGTCCAGATTCAGCATCCCCTCCAGAGCGGACACGTCCGAGGAGATATCCAGTGCATCGGATTGATACAGCTTGTCCAGCTGGTTTTCAAAGGCGGTCACCAGCAGGTCCATGCTGCGCTCGATGTTCTGCTTTGCTTCGGTGACGTTCTCGCCCTGCACATCCTGCGCCGGCAGTGCGGCGTAGGTGTTCAGAAGCTTCAGGGAGGTGGGCAGGTAGTAGCTCATAAACTTCTGCAGCTGCGCCTGCTTGGCAGGGTCCTTCTGTGCCAGTGCAAAGATCTGGGCACTGAGCTGCTCTAGCCGGGTGATCTTCTGGCTCATCACCGGGTCGGGGATGGCATCGTTTGCCTCCCGCAGCTGCCGCAGCAGGGCGGAGTACTGGTCCTCCGGGGCAGGTGCAGGCTGCGGCTCCCGGGGCTGGGGCGGCGTCTCCGGCTGAGGCGCTTCTCCTCGCACCACCAGGGTGCCGGTGCGGTTGTCGATGTAGGCACCGGCTCCAAAATAGCCGTGGTCGATGGCATTTTTTACCGCCGACAGTCCCTTTGCCTCAGGGATGCCGGCAGCGGCAAACAGCTCATCCAGCGAGATGTTGTCCCGGTCTCCTACGATGCGGTCCAGCTGCTTTTCCAGCTTTCGGGTGCGGTCCATCTGCAGACCGGTCAGCAGGGCACTGCCGCCGCCGATGATGGTGACGATATCCGAGAACAGCTCCCTAGGAGCGGGCAGGGTCTGCCATGCGCCGATAAGGTCTACGGCATCCATAATGCCAGTAAACAGGAAGACTGCCCCTAGGATCGTGCAGAGGATGCCGAGGGTCTCGTTCCACGTTTTTGCGTTCTTCTGCTCCGTGGTAGGCAGGTCCCCGGACTGCACCGGTGCCCCTTCTGCGGCGGCGGGAAAAGGAGGCACACAGGGAGCGGTGCCGGTGCGGCGTGCAGTCTCCGGAAAAGGCGGCGGCGCAGCGGTGCCAAAGCGTGCCTGCTCTTCCTTTTCCAGACTTTTATCGATCGCCTTCAGGATAAACAGCCCCAGCCCGATGGGGGTGGCAAGGGCAAAGGCAATAAAGATCGCTATGGTGGGAATCCGGGCAAAGTAGTGCTTTCTGGGGCGTTCCATAGGGCTTCCTCCTCGGTGGTCCCGGCAGGGACCTGCGTGTCATTCCCCGACTGCTGTGCAACAGCAAAAGACCGGGTTCCACCTTATTATAGCGGAACCCGGTCTTTTTGTTAAGGGGCAAATACTTTATCAAAGGAAAGAACAGGGGAGTAAACTGCCCTTTCCGGGAAAGTTACTTCATCAGGCTGCAGACTGCCTCGGCGTAGGCGGTGGGATCGTCCACCGGCAGACCCTCGATGAGCTGTGCCTGTGCGTACAGCAGAGCGCTGTACTTGTTGATCTTATCGGAATCGCCTGCCTCCTGTGCAGCCTTCAGTACGGCGAACACAGGGTGGTTCACGTTCAACTCCAGCACCTTGTCGCTCTTGACGCCTTCGCTGCCGGGCTGCTTGGACAGCACCTTCTCCATCTCGATGGACAGGGGACCGTCAGCGCTGAGGCAGACAGGGTGATCCTTCAGGCGGGTGGATACCTTGACCTCCTTTACCTTGCCGTTCAAAGCGTCCTTCATGGCGTCAAACAGAGGCTTGTTCTCGGCGGTGGCATCCTCTGCCGCCTTCTTTTCCTCGTCGCTCTCCAGACCCAGGTCGCCGCTGTTGACGTTCTTGAACTCCGCGGTGCCATCCTTGCCCTCGGCGTCCTTCCGGGGATAGCTGCGCAGGACCTGCAGGCAGAACTCATCCACATCCTCGGTGAGCAGCAGTACATCGTAGCCCTTATCCATTACCAGCTCGGCAGCAGGCAGCTTTGCAAGGCGGTCGGTGGAATCACCGGCGGCAAAGTAGATGTACTTCTGCTCGGCAGGCATCTTGTCCACATACTCCTGCAGGGTCACCATCTTCTGCTCCTTGGCGGACCAGAACAGCAGCAGGTCCCGCAGCAGCTCGGCGTGCATCCCGTAGTCGGAGTAGGCACCAAACTTGATCTGGCGACCAAACTCCTTCCAGAATGCCTCGTACTTCTCCCGGTCATTGGCGAGCATGGCATGGAGCTCGTTCTTGATCTTCTTTTCCAGAGCGTTGTGGATCAGCTTGAGCTGGTTGTCCTTCTGCAGCATCTCACGGCTGATGTTCAGACTCAGGTCCTGACTGTCCACGATGCCCTTTACAAAGCTGAAGTAATCCGGCAGCAGGTCGCCGCACTTTTCCATGATCAGCACACCGGAGGCGTACAGCGCCAAGCCCTTCTCGTAGTCCTTGGTGTAGAAGTCGTAGGGGCGGTGGCTGGGCACGAACAGCAGGGCGTTGTAGTTGGCAGTGCCCTCGGTGCGGCTCACGATGACCCGGGCGGGGTCGGAGTAGTCGTTGAACTTGTCCTTGTAGAAGTTGTTGTACTCCTCGTCGGTGACCTCGCTCTTCTGCTTTTTCCAGATGGGGATCATGCTGTTCAGGGTCTCCAGCTCGGTGTAGGTCTCCCACTCCGGCTTGTAGTCCTCAGGCTTGGGATCCGGTTCCGGCTTCTGACGGCTCTTCTCCCGCTCCATCTGGATGGGATAGCGCACATAGTCGCTGTACTTCTTGACGATTGCCACAATGCCGTACTCGTCCAAGAAGTTGTCGTAGTGGTCGGTGTCGGTATCCGGTTTGATGTGCAGGATGATCTGGGTGCCGGCGGTGTCCTTCTGGGCGGGGGTCATTTCGTAGCCGTCCACGCCGGAGGACTCCCACTGCCATGCCTCATCGGAGCCGTATGCCTTGGAGATGACGGTGACCTTGTCTGCCACCATAAAGGAGGAGTAGAAGCCCACGCCAAACTGACCGATGATGTCGATGTTCTCGTCCTTGTTGTCCTTTTTGAAGTCCAGAGAACCGGAGTGAGCGATGGTGCCCAGGTTCTCCTCCAGCTCCGCCTTGGTCATGCCGATGCCGTTATCCTCCACAGTGAGGATGCGGTTTTCCTTATCCCGGGTGATGAGGATGCGGAAATCCTCCTTGTTCATGCCCACAGCAGGATCGGTAAGGCTCTTATAGTAAAGCTTGTCGATGGCGTCCGAAGCGTTGGAGATCAGCTCCCGCAGGAAAATTTCCTTGTTGGTGTAGATGGAGTTGATCATCATGTCCATCAGCTTTTTGCTTTCTGCCTGAAATTCTTTTTTCGCCATAATGCAAAACCTCTTTTATCTTATTTAGCGCTGGCACTCCGACAGCAAAACTGCTGCCGAATGCTTAGCACTCAAATATTTCGAGTGCTAATATACACCCCGCCGGAGGAAAAATCAAGGGCTTTCATAAAAAGTTTAAAAATGCTTTGTGCCTCTCTGCCCTATGGCACGATGCAGTGTTAAAATTGCCCAAAGCCCTCCGTCGGGCAAGCTTTACTTCCCCTTGCAGACCTGCTATAATGAGCCGAAAGGATGTGGAAAGCTGTGTCAAAACAGGGAGATGCCGCCTACGGCTACTTTTTAAAGGGATACAATTGCAGCCAGAGCGTGGTGGCGGCATTTGCGCCCCAGCTGGGGCTTACGGAGGAAATGGCATTGCGGCTGTCCTCCGGTTTCGGTGCCGGCATCGGACGGATGCGGGAGGTCTGCGGCGTGTTCTGCGGCATGGTCACGGTGCTCAGTCTGGTGTATGCAGACCCGGCGGACCCCCAGGATAAATCCCGGATGTACGCACTGGTGCAGCAGGCAGCGGAGCTTTACCGCAGCCGCAACGGCGGCGGGTCCATCATCTGCCGGGAGCTGCTGGCAAAGGCGGGGGCAAAGACCACCACCGGCACTGCCGCCGAAGCACGGACCCAGGACTATTACAAAAAGCGTCCCTGCCCGGAGCTGGTGCGTCTGGGAGCGGACCTGTGCCAGGAGTTCATTGCCGCCCATCCGGAAGGACGGCATGGCATCTACCGGGAGGAGGATTGAGCCATGGAGCTGAAAATACAGGAGCTTACAGGCGGCGGAAAGCTGACGGTCTACCTGCGGGACGCAGTGGAACGTATGCCGGCAGCAATGGAACGCCCGCTGGTGCTGGTAGTGCCCGGCGGCGGCTACACCCACGTCAGCGCCCGGGAGGCAGACCCGGTGGCGCTGCAATTTGCGGCGGCAGGGTACCACACGGCGGTGCTGTACTATGGCATCGGCGAAAAGGCAAAGGACTACCTGCCCCTGCGGCAGCTGGCACAGGCGCTGGAGATCCTCCGGCAGAACGCAGAGCCGTGGCATATCCTGCCGGATAAGATCGCCGTCTGCGGATTTTCTGCCGGCGGTCATCTGGCACTTTCCGGCGCTGTGCTGGACATCCCCGGGGCGCAGCAGCAGCCCCGCCCCAACGCAGTGATCCTTGCCTATCCCGTGGTCACGGCAGGGCAGTACGCCCACCGGGGCAGCTTTGTGCAGCTGGCAGGCAGCGAAAATATCACCGCCCAGCAGCCCTTTACGCTGGAAGATAAGATCACCTCCCGGACACCGCCGGTGTTTGTTTGGCATACCATGGAGGACCAGACCGTGCCGGTGGAAAACAGTCTGCTGCTCCTTGCCGCCCTGCGCAAAGCGGGGGTGCCCTGCGAGGCGCATCTGTTCCAGAAGGGGGCGCACGGCAGCAGCATCAGCACCCCGGAGGTGGACCGCCCCAGCGTCCACCGGAACCACTGGGTGGCTCTGGCGATAGAGTGGCTCAACGACACCTTTGGCATCTGGCTGTAAACGCTGCGATTTGGGCGTAGCTACAAAATATTCACAAAAAAACTGTTGACTTGTACAGGGCTTTGCCGTATACTTGTCGGCGGGAATAAACAGGAAGAAGGAAAAACCAATGGTTATGGATCCGACACTGCCCCGCATCACGGTGCGGGACCTGCTGATGCAGGCATTTCTTACAGGCTGGGAACGCTCGGAGAAAAAGGTCTCTCAGGACGAATACCTGCAGAGCTCCATTCAGGTCATCGAGATGCTTCAGGTGGAACCGGAAAACCTCTATGCAGAGGAAGGTCTGGGTCTGCCGGACGGCGAAGAAGTGGACCATCTGGACGACTGGCTCCGTGCCGACGGCGTGTGGCTGTACTACGGCGTGGAAGCAGAAAACTTTTTCCTGATCCAGTGGTATCCGGACCTTGCCGCCGCAAATGCCAAACTGGCACAGCTGGAAGAGCTGGGAGACGGCAAGCAGTATCTGGTGGACCTGACTCTGGCAAGACAGAACCCTTCTGAGGCGGAGAATTTCGGCAATTCCAACCCAGTGCAGCTCCGCTCCTGAAAACAGCTCAACGGATGCCTTTTAAAAAGGCGAAAGGGAATTTGCACGATGCAGCTTTCTGATACTGAACGCGCACAGCTTTATGCTCTGGTAGAAAAGTACGACCAGAACCCGGAGGTGCAGCGTATGCGGGAGTTCATCCAGCATGGCTCTGTCACCACCTACCAGCACTGCAAAAATGTGGTGATGGTCAGTTTCTGGCTGAACCGCCGCCTGCATCTCCATGCAGACGAGACCTCTCTTGCCGTAGGTGCCTTCCTCCACGATTTTTATTTGTATGACTGGCACAAAAAGGGTACCTTCCACGGGCTGCGCCGCCTGTTTGAGATGCACGGCTTTTCTCATCCGTCCTATGCCTGCATCAACGCCAGCAAGGTGTTTCACATCACCAAGAAGGAACAGAGCATCATTTCCAGCCATATGTGGCCTCTGACCTTCCGCCATGTGCCCAGCTGCCGGGAGGCGATCATCGTCTGCCTTGCAGATAAGTACTGCGCCGTGGTGGAAAGCATGTTCCAGCGCAGCTGCGCCGGGGTAGCAGACGATGGGGATGACACCGGCGAGTGGTAAAAAAGAACACAGCAACGCAAATGAGGGATGACCGGCAGGTCATCCCTCATTTTTGTTTACAGCTTTTTAAAGCCTGCCGGTTCGTCGTCTCCGGCACGGCGCTCCATCAGATAGGTGTCCAGCCAGTTGCCGTGGCAGTCCCGGGCGATGCGCTCCCGCCGCCCCACCAGCCGGAACCCGCATTTGGTGTGCAGAGCACGGCTGGCGGCATTGTCCTGCAGTACGGTGGACTGCAGGGTCCAGTAACCGGCATCTTCCGCCTGAGCACACAGGCTGCTGAGCAGACGACAGCCCAGCCCGTGCCCCCGGAACCGTTCGCCTACATAGATGCTTACTTCTGCCACGCCCCGGTAGCACCACCGGGGGTCCACCCGGTGCAGCGCCGTCCACCCGGCGATCTTGTCCCCCACAAGGATCACCAGACGGCATTCTTTGATGTGGGAGGCGTCCCACGCCGCATAGGGCGGGCAGTCGGTCTGGAAGGTGGCGTACTCGGTGGCAATGCCCTCCAGGTAGATCCGGGAAACTGCGTCCCAGTCTTCCGGCTCCATCTGCCGGATCGTTATCTCATTCATCTTTCCATCCCCAACCCGGGCAAAACAGTCCCCGGTCTCTATAAAACTGCATAGCAAAAGTATAGCAGAATTCCGTCCCTGTCACAAGCGCCGTACTGCACAGAATATCCGGGGTCCTGCGCCGGAAGATTTTGATATTTGGGCAAATCCGGGGGCATACTGCTGATAGAACGTCGGAAAAGGGGAGGGTGTGCCATGAGAGACCGCAGGCGGCGCAGGCTGGGCATTGCTGCCGTGTATCTGGCAGCGGCGGTGTTTGCGGCGCTGGGCTGGCTGTGGAGCAGCCTGCCTGCCGAGATCTGGCTGGAGCCGGAGCAGCCGCTGACCCTGTCCCGTTTTGGCTGGGTGGAACCTCTGCGGGGCACCGGCAGCCGGAACGTGGCAAGCACCCGTGCCGCAGGCAGCTACCAGACCACCCTTGCACTGGGAGGCTGGCTGCCGGTCCGCAGGGTCCGGGCAGTGGTGACTCCCCGCCCGGAAGTCAAGGTCTGCGGCACCCCCTTTGGAGTAAAAATGTTTTCGGAGGGAGCGCTGATCGTAGGTTTTTCTGATCTGCACACCGGGCAGGACACCGTAAACCCCGCCAAGCAGGCGGGACTTCATCTGGGGGACCGGGTGGTGCGTATGGGCGGCACCTCCACCGAGACCAACGAAGAGGTGTCCGCTGCACTGGAAGCAGCACAGGGCGAAGCGGTGGAAGTGGTCTTTGTCCGCCACGGAGAGCAGCGCCGCACCGTCATGACCCCTGCGTGGGACAGCTCCGCCGGGCAGTGGCGTGCCGGTATGTGGGTGCGGGATTCCTCGGCGGGGGTGGGCACCCTGACCTTTGTGGACGAAAAGGCAGGGGTGTTTGCAGGGCTGGGACACCCCATCAGCGACAGTGACACCGGCGAAAGCGTGGCGCTGCGCCGTGGTGAGATCGTGGCGTGCAGCATCGTGGGCTGCACCGGCGGCACGGCAGGCAGCCCCGGGGAGCTGAAAGGAAAATTCCTTGGCAGTCACGCACTGGGCAGCATCTGCATCAACGGAGAAAACGGTGTCTACGGCACCACCCGCACCGCCTTTGAAGGCAGGACCCTTCCCGTTGCCTTTGCACAGGAGGTGGAGACCGGGGAGGCGGAGATCTGGACCACTACCCAGGGCGAGACCCCCCGAACCTACCGGGTGCGCATCGAAAAGGTGCGGGATGCAGACCCCTGCCGCAACATGGTGGTGCGGGTGACCGACCCGGAGCTGCTGGCAGAGACCGGCGGCATCGTGCAGGGCATGAGCGGCAGCCCCATCCTGCAGAACGGCAGACTGGTGGGAGCAGTGACCCATGTGCTGGTCAACGACCCTGCCCGGGGCTACGGCATCTTTGCCCAGACCATGCTGAAACAGGCGGCAAATGTGTCCGGAACCCCCACGGATGCCGGATAAAAAGCGGAATGCCGAAAAAATAACCGAAGGATTCGACACAAAATGCCAAAATATGGCAGATTTCACCGTTGAAACGAATGGCAAAATATGGTAAAATCCATGGTGTTAAGGGAACAGCACACATTGGAGGGAACAACCATGGACAAGATCAGATTTTTGATGTCGGATACCGATGCGGCGGTCACTGCAGCCTGCCGGGATGCACTGGAACAGAAAGGCGTAGAGGTGACTGTGGTGGAAAAGGACGGCAGCAAGGTGTTGCAGAAGATGCTTTCGGTCCGCCCGCAGGTGGTCTTGCTGGACGCCTTTATGCCCGGACTGGATGCATTGGCAGTAAAACAGCGCTACAACGCAGCCGGGGAGCGCCACACCTCGTTTTTTGTCACCGGAGCATTCCAGAGCGAGGAGATGGAGCAGGAGCTGCTGGACGAGGGCTTTGCCTACTATTTTGTAAAGCCCTTTGACGAAAGCGTCCTTGCCGCCCGGGTGCTCAAGGCGGCGCAGGGGCAGGAAAAGCGGGTGCTGTATACCAGCGTGGACAGTGACGAGCTCACCGTCACCGAGATCCTGCACCAGATCGGCGTCCCCGCCCACATCAAGGGCTACCAGTTCCTGCGGGACGCCATCCTCCTCACCATGAACGAGCCGGACTACATCAACGCCGTCACCAAGCGCCTGTACCCGGAGATCGCCAAGCGCAACGGCACCACCGCCAGCCGGGTGGAGCGTGCCATCCGCCATGCCATTGAGGTAGCATGGGACCGGGGCGACGTGGACACCCTCAACAGCTACTTTGGCTACACCATCCACAACCTCCGGGGCAAGCCCACCAATTCGGAGTTCATTGCGATGATTGCCGATAAGATGCGGTTGGATAAACGGCAGAGGGTGGGGTGAAAGAATGACGATGACTCGCATTAAATTTTAGGTAAAAATGGATTTGCTGGAAATTCACTTTTGATTTATCGCTATAAAAAATGTAGAATTATGGCTCCATAGCGATAAATAAATTGAATGAAAGGCGATAAATCTCCTGTATTTATTGGGTGTAGTGCCCGATGCGTACAGGAGATTTTTGTTTTATGTTGGCAAGAGATATTGAGATGTTTATTGAGCACTGTGAGAACAAAGGATTGGCTAAAAAGACGATTGGAAGCTATGAGCAGACACTGCGGCTTCTTATGCTGTGGCTGGATGAGCAAGGGATTTTACTGACTGAGAAAATCACCCATGCAGTCATACGGGATTATGCAAAGGAACCTTCCTCATTTAAAGAGGCGGAACCGGTGAGGATACTATAAATAACAACAGCATCCGCAGCGGGATTCCCTGTATTCTTGCGAATCAGGCAGATCGGAAACTCGCTGCGGATGCTTTGCGTTTTACCCAGTCCTGCGCCCCAAAAAGGCGGAGACCTTACTTTTTCTTCTTTTTGGGGAGCGGGATGCCGTGGGTCCGGGCGTTTTCCACAAACGCTTTGTGACGGCGTTCTGCCTGCTCCCGTTCCAAGTGTTCTGCGCAGGCTTCGGTGTGCCGTTTCTGCTGATAGCTGCGGTAGTCTTCCGGCGACAGCCAGCCGGGATAGACCAGCAGATGTTTGTTCTCTCCCCGGTTTTCGGCGGGAGGGTAGCGCTTTTTTGCCATGAAGGCACCTTCCTTTCCTGTGGTACAGAACGCCCGGAGGGACCGCTGTACTTAAAGGTATATGATCGGAAAAGTTCCTGCGGAACACCGTTGATTTGCGGCGTTTTCAGGGCTGGTCCGGCGTATCGGTCCGCTCCACGATGCGGTATTCGGTGCACAGAAGGACCCGGTTCCGCTTCCGGACCGAAGTGGTAACCCGCTCCAGCACGTTCCGGAACGCTTCCGCTTCCTCCCGGGTGTCAAACAGCCTTTCTGACAGGATCTCTTCGCTGCCCTCGCAGACGGAAACAGTCTGCAATGCGTATTTTTCCATAGCCATTCCAATACTCCCTTTCTCTGAATGCAGGCGGAAAGGAAAAGCCCAGCGGCGCATTCCGGAGCTGCGGCGTTCTCCTTTGTGGTCTGAACAGAGTGTAGCGGATAAAAGGTCCCATTAACGGGATGAATGACGCTGCGTCCCGCAAAGGCACCCCGGAAGAGAAAAGTTTTCAGGGCAGCAGGAGGTCTGCGCCTCTTTTCTGCTGGGGCAAACCGTGATACAATAAAAAATATTACGACTTTTACGTTATCCTATGAGGTGAAAAGATATGAAGATCCAATCGGTGGCAGTGTTGGGAGCGGGAGCAGTGGGCTCCTATGTGATCTGGGGGCTTTCGCAGCGGCAGGATATCCGGCTGGGCGTCATTGCAGAAGGCGAGCGGAACCGGCGGCTGCAGCAGGAAGGCTGCACCATCAACGGCAGGGTCTACCGTCCGCAGGTGTGGACGCCGGAGCAGGCGCAGGGGGTGGACCTGCTGATCGTGGCGCTGAAATATGGGGCGCTGCCCGGGGCGTTGGACAGCATCCGCAGGGCGGTGGGGGAGAACACCATCGTCATGAGCCTGATGAACGGGGTGGACAGCGAGGAGATCATCGGCAGTCGGGTAGGAGCGGAACATCTGCTCCATTCCCTGATCAAGGTCGCCTCTCATAAGGAAGCGGACGGCTACCACTTTGACCCGGAGCACACCGTGGGCATCATCTACGGGGAGCTGAAGCCTCCTTACGACAGCCCCCGGGTGCAGGCGGTGCAGGAGCTCTTTGCCGCCAGCGGCACCCGTGCCACCGTGACGGAACATATCCGGGAGGAGATGTGGAGCAAGTTCCGGCTCAACGTCTGCAACAATCTGCCGCAGGCGATCCTGGGGGCAGGGGTAGGCTGCTACCGGGACAGCCAGCACATGAAGGCGATCAGCGACGGTCTGCGCCGGGAGCTGGAGACCATCGCCGCCGCAAAGGGCATCGACCTTGCCGGTTACGCCAGCAAGGGCTGCACCGTCATGCCGGGAACACGGTATTCTACCCTGCAGGATCTGGACGCAGGACGCCACACCGAGATCGACATGTTTTCCGGCGCACTGGTGCGCATGGGCAGGGAGCTGGGCATCCCGGTGCCCTACAATGAGTACACCTATCATATGATCAAGGCGCTGGAAGAAAAGAACGATGGCAGGTTTGATTACAGTGGTCCAGATCAGGAACCCACCTGGGCAAGATGATCGCCGCCGCAGGATCTGCCGCCGCAAAAAGCAGACCGGATGCGGGGAACACGGAATTTGCACAAAACCCTTGCACCGGAATGCAAATGGTGATATCATTGTAAAAAACCTGTCAAGACAGGAAGGTTCGCTCCCGGTACGGGGTATCCCCCCTTGGGAGAAGAAAGACCGGCGTGGTTTTGCCGCCGGTCCGGTAGAGAAAAGAGAGGAAATATTCATGGACGAGATCAAGGTTGTGCCCTACATTCCGGATGAGGACTATGACAACCCCGCAATGGTGGTGGACTTCTACGAATTCACCATGGCAAACTGCCTGTTCCTGCACGGATTCAAGGACACCACGCTGGTGTTCGATATGTTCTTCCGCAAGAACCCCAACGATCAGGGCTACTCCATCAGCGCCGGGCAGCGCAAACTGACCCGTTTCCTGCTGAATTATCACTTCAATGCGCAGGATATCTGGTGGCTGCGCACCAAGGGCATGAGCGAGGAGTTCTGCGAGTATCTGCGCACCTACCAGTGGAAGGGTGACATGTACGCCCTGCCGGAGGGCACGGTCTGCTACCCCCATGTGCAGATGGTGCGCATTGAGTGCGATCTGGTGGGTGCGATCCTTATTGAGACCTACCTGCTGCAGACCATGAACTTCCACAGCCTGATCGCCACCAAGGCGACCCGGGTCACCGGCTTGAACACCCACACCCCCCGCAGCGTCATGGAGTTCGGCACCCGCCGTGCACAGGGCGAAAGCGCCGGCAACGACGGCGCCTATGCTGCCATCCTCGGCGGCTGCGTGGGCACCGCCAACTGCCTTGCAGAGATGAAGTTTGGTGCAGACGTAAAGGCAGTGGGCACCGTGGCACACAGCTTTATCGAGTTCTTCCCCACCGAGTTCGATGCCTTTAAGGCGTTTGCGGATACCTATCCGGACTCGGTGAGCCTGCTGCTGGACACCTACAACATCATGGAGAGCGGTCTGCCCAACCTGATCAAGCTGGACGATTATCTCATTGAGAAGTACCCCGACGATCCCAGCCGCCGGGTCAAGAGCGCCCGCATCGACTCCGGCGACCTTGCCCGCGGCTCCAAGCGCCTGCGCAAGGCACTGGATGCTGCCGGCAAGCCCTACATCAAGCTGGTCGCTTCCAATGGTCTGGATGAAAAGAAGATCGCCAACATGGAGCTGTACGAGCACGCCCACTTTGATTCCTACGGCGTAGGCGAAAACCTCATCACCTCCGCTTCCGACCCGGTGTTCGGCGGCGTGTACAAGCTGGTGGCGGTGAAGAAGCCGGACGGCAGCTACACCCCCAAGATGAAGTGCTCCGACTCCGCCAGCAAGGCGATCATCCCGGGCAAGAAGATGCCCTGGCGTCTCTACGACGAAAATGGTCAGGCACAGTGTGATCTCATCGCCATGGACGGGGAGGTCATCGAGGCAGGCAAGCCCATTACTATGGTAAATCTGGACTCCGACGCCATCGAGCGCACCATCACTATCACCCCCAGCGCCGTAAAGCAGCTGCTGGTGCCCCACATTCTGGCAGGTCAGCTTGCCATTGAGCTGCCCTCCATTGCAGAAAAGAAGGCATACATTGCAAAGCAGCTCACCGAGGAGACCTGGGAGAGCGAGCTGCGGCTGGAGTGCCCCCACAAGCACTATGTCAACATGACTCCTGCTGTGGCAGAGTGCCGCTCCAAAATGTATGCGGAGCTCCACGGCGGCAAGGTGTGATCCTGCCGCATCCCACAAAAACATAACTAAAAAGGACAGCCGAGCGTGCAGCTCTGCTGTCCTTTTGTTTTTTGTCAGAATGTTGTTTTATCGGCTGATCTTCTGTCCTACCCAGATGCAGATGCAGGCACCCACCACCGAGATAACGAAAGAGGAAAAGCTGCCGTTGGCATGGACGCCCAGCAGCCCAAACAGAAATTCGCCCACAAAGCTGCCCAGTACGCCCAGCACCACATTGAGACCAAAGGAGGTCTCGGTGCCCATGAACCGTCCCGCCAGCCAGCCTGCCAGCGCACCCACCAGCACGCCGGTGAGCAGGGAGAAAAAGACGCTCATAAGTGAAAACAGCCCCATCAGGCAGCCCACAAGGAGGATGATCAGGGCGATGATAAACAGGATAAGCAATGTGATCATAGTATACACCTCTCATTTTTCAGCAGTCTCTTTTGCATAGCGGCAGAGATCCGCAAGACAGCATTTTTTACAGTCCGGCTTCCGGGCGTTGCACACAGCACGACCGTGCATCACAAAGCGATGGCACAGGTCGCTGCCTTCCTCCGGGGGAACGATCTTCCACAGAGCTTTTTCCACCTTCTGGGGCTCTTTGATGTTGTCCACAAGCCCGATCTTGTTGCACAGCCGGATGCAGTGGGTATCCGTGACGATGGCAGGCTTGCCAAACACATCCCCCATGATCAGGTTGGCGCTTTTGCGTCCCACCCCGGGCAGGGCAAGCAGCTCTTCAAAGGTGTCGGGTACCCGGCAGTCGTACCGGTCCCGCAGCATCCGCATACAGGCGGAGATATCCCTTGCTTTGGAGTGACCCAGCCCGCAGGGTTTGACGATGGCTTCGATCTCTTCCGGCTCCGCCCCGGCAAGGGCGGCAACGCTGGGGTAGCGGGCAAACAGATCTTCCACCACGATGTTCACCCGGGCATCGGTGCACTGGGCGGCAAGCCGGACGCTGACCAACAGCTGCCACGCATGGTCGTAGTCCAGGGTGCAGCCTGCATCCGGGTATTCTTCTTTCAGCCGCCGGATCACCTCCAGCGCAAGGGCTTTCTTTGCGGTAAGGTCCTCCGGCGGGGCTTTTCTTGCAGACATCCTATCTCTCCCTTCTGTAAAAGACTGGAATAATGATACCATGTTTCACGGAATTTGTAAATGTTTGCCGCCTCGTATCTGAGAATCATTTTCAGAAAACACCTTGTTCTCCGGGGCGAAATGCGCTATATTAGAGAAAAACAGCGGGTATTTCCCCGCACGGAACGAGAGGAGGATGGACCGGATGAATCAGCCGCTGGCGCAGCGCCTGCGCCCCAAAACACTGGCGGATGTCTGCGGGCAGCAGCATCTGCTGGCACCGGGACGGGTGTTCCGGCGCACCATCGAAAGCGGGCGCATTCCCAATATGATCTTCTACGGACCCTCCGGCACCGGTAAGACCACCGTGGCGCGGATCATTGCCGAAAACAGCGGCATGACCCTGCACAAGCTCAACGGCACCTCCTGCGGCACCGGGGATATCAAGGCAGTGCTGAAGGATATCGGCACACTGGCAGGGGCAGGGGGCATCCTGCTGTATCTGGACGAGATCCAGTACCTGAACAAAAAGCAGCAGCAGAGCCTTTTGGAGTGCATCGAGGACGGCTCGGTGACTCTCATTGCCTCCACCACCGAAAACCCCTATTTCTACATCTATAACGCGCTGCTGTCCCGGTGCACTGTGTTTGAGTTCAAGTCTCTGTCGGCGGCGGACGTGGAACAGGGGCTCCACAACGCCCTGCAAAAGCTTTCCGAAGGGGAGGGCATCCGGATCCGGATGGACGAGGACGCCTGCGCCTATCTTGCCGAAAGTGCCGGCGGCGACCTGCGCAAGGCGCTGGGCTGTCTGGATTTTGCGGTGACTGCCGCCCCGGTGGAAGAGCAGGAAAAGCACATCACTCTGGACATGATCCGGCAGGTCACCCGCCGCACCGCCATGCGCTACGACCGGGAAGGGGACGATCACTATGATATCGTCTCCGCCTACCAGAAGTCTATGCGGGGGTCGGACCCGGATGCGGCGCTGCACTATCTGGCACGGCTGCTGGAGGCAGGGGACCTGCCCTCCGCCTGTCGCCGGCTCATGGTCTGTGCCTGCGAGGATGTGGGTCTGGCATATCCGCAGATCATCCCCATCGTCAAGGCGGCAGTGGATGCAGCCAACATGGTGGGTCTACCGGAGGCACGGCTGCCTTTGGCGGATGCAGTGATCCTTGTGGCGACCAGCCCCAAATCCAACAGCGCTCACGATGCCATCAACGCCGCCATTGCGGATGTGCAGGCAGGGCGCACCGGACCCATTCCCCGGCAGCTGCAGAACAAGCACTACGACGGGGAGGATGCGCTGGTCAAGGGGCAAAACTACAAATACGCCCACGACTTTGAGCATCACTGGGTGGACCAGCAGTATCTGCCGGATGCCATCAAGGATGTGCGGTACTACACCTACGGGGACAACAAAACAGAGCAGGCGGCACGTGCCTACTGGGTAAAGATCAAAGGGGAGGACAAGGTCTGATCCCTGCAAGAGTAAAGGAGAAGGAGATGCGTTATTCTAAACAGCGGGAGCTGGTCATGCAGACGGTACAGGAACTCTGCGACCATCCCACCGCAGAAGAGATCTACGACACCGCTGCAAAGGCGTGTCCGGGTCTGAGCCTTGGCACCGTATACCGCAACCTGAACAGTCTGGTGGAGGCGGGGCGGGTGCGCCGGGTATCCATCCCTGGCAAGGCGGACCGCTTTGACCACACCCTGCCCTGGCACAGTCACCTGTACTGCACGGTCTGCGGCTGCGTCACCGATGCAGAGGTGGATGAAAAACAGGTGATGAAGCTGGTGCGCAACCAGAAAGGCATGGTGCAGGACTGCGCTGTGGTACTTATCGGCATCTGTGCAGATTGCTGCGCGAAGGAACCGAAGCCTGCAGAGTGAAAAATTTGCGTGTTCCCTCTTGCCCGCAGGGGACAAAGAGGGTATACTATAATGAGTCATGTTCTGAATGACGTGGAAAAAAGTTTCGCCGCCGGGAACCGGACATCTGCCCGGCGGAGAAGGATGGTTTTGATTGGAATACATTAACTTTGAACATAACAGCATTGCGGCAGAGCTTGTGCGCAATGCCTACGACACTCCGCCCCTTGCCTTTGTGCACAGCTATGGCTGCCAGCAGAACGTCAACGACGGGGAGCGCATCAAGGGCGTGCTGGTGGATATCGGCTACGGTCTTTGCGACAAGCCCGAGGATGCAGACCTGATCCTCTTTAACACCTGCGCTGTGCGGGAACATGCGGAGCAGCGTGTCTTTGGCAATGTGGGTGCGCTAAAAGGGCTCAAGGAGAAAAAGCCGGGGCTGATCATCGGTCTGTGCGGCTGCATGGCAAACCAGAAGCATGTGGTGGAAAAGCTCCGAAAGAGCTACCCCTATGTGGATCTGGTCTTTGGCGTGGACGGGATCGACACCCTGCCCCAGCTCATTGCCCAGAAACTCCAGAAGCACAAGCGGGTGCTGCTGGACCCGGCACAGCGTCCGGTCATCGTGGAGAATATCCCCATCCGGCGGGAAAGTGAGTTCCGTGCCTGGCTGCCTATCATGTATGGCTGCGATAACTTCTGCACATACTGCATCGTGCCCTATGTCCGGGGACGGGAAAAAAGCCGCAAACCCGGGGACATTCTGGCAGAGTTCCGGGGGCTGGTGGAAGCTGGCTACAAGGAGATCACCCTTCTGGGACAGAACGTCAACAGCTACGGCAAAGGTCTGGAAGAAAAGATCGACTTCTCCGACCTGCTGAACCTGCTGTGCACCGTGCCCGGAGACTACCACATCCGGTTTATGACCAGCCACCCCAAGGATGCCAGCCATAAGCTCATCGACACCATTGCCGCCCAGCCCAAGCTGTGCAAGCACCTGCATCTGCCGGTGCAGTGCGGCTCTGACCGGCTGCTGCGGGAGATGAACCGCCACTACACCGTGGAGCAGTATCTGGAACTCATCGACTACGCTCGCCGGACCGTGCCCGGCATTACCTTCTCCAGCGACATCATCGTGGGCTTCCCCGGTGAGACGGAAGAGGATTTTGTCAAGACGCTGGAACTGGTGCAGAAGGTGGGCTACATGCAGCTGTTCACCTTTATCTACTCCAAGCGCAGCGGCACCAAGGCGGCAGAAATGCCGGACCCCACCCCCCGGAAGGAAAAGACCGACCGCATGAGCCGCCTGCTGAAGGTGCAGGACGACATTGCCATGGCACTGGTAAAGGCGCAGGTAGGGCAGACGGTGCGGGTGCTGGTGGAAGGTTACGGTCGTGCCGAGGGCAGCCTTTCCGGCAGGCTGGACAACAACCTGACCGTGGAGTTTGCGGCGGACCCGGCACTGCTGGGGCAGTATGCACAGGTGAAGCTCACCGGTGCCCGTGCCACCGTTCTGCTGGGTGAACTTGCCGGGTAAGGCAAAGGCACCGGCAAAAGCATAAAAACGATATTTTTAAATTTAAGGAGAATTCAAAATGGATTGCATTGATCTTTTCAAGCGTGCCGCCATGGCACTGCAGACCGACCCCCGCTACGTTGCACTGGATCAGGCACGGCAGGCAAACGACAAGGATCAGGAGCTGCAGAACCTGATCGGTGAGTTCAACCTTGCCCGCATGGATCTGAACAACGAGATCGGCAAGACCGAGCGCAGCGATGAGCGCATCGCCGAGCTGAACGAGAAGGTCAACAGCCTGTATGGTCAGATCATGGGCGACGAGGGCATGGTGGCATACAACGAGGCAAAGCGTGAGTGCGAGAACCTGGTCAACTACATCGACGCCATCATCAACACTGCCATGAACGGCGGTGATCCCATGACCGTGCAGGAGCCTTCCGCTTCCTGCACCGGCAGCTGTTCCACCTGCGGCGGCTGCCACTGATAACACCGAAAAGCAGAACGCGGCTGTGGAATGCAGACCGCGTTTTGTTTGCAAAAGCGGTTACCGACCACAAACCGGCTGACGGGACCAAACGAGGGAGAGAGGGGAAACCATGGCAGAGCTTTCGCCCATGATGCAGCAGTATCTGGAAATCAAAAAACAACATAAGGACGAGATCCTTTTCTACCGCATCGGTGACTTTTATGAGATGTTCTTTGACGATGCGCTTACCGCATCCCGGGAGCTGGACCTGACCCTGACCGGCAAGCAGTGCGGTCTGGAGGAGCGTGCCCCCATGTGCGGCGTGCCCTTCCATAGCTACGAGGGCTATGTGGCACGGCTCATTGCCAAGGGCTACAAGGTGGCGATCTGCGAGCAGGTGGAGGACCCGGCAAAGGCAAAGGGTCTGGTAAAGCGGGACATCATCCGGGTGGTGACCCCCGGTACGGTCATCGAAAGCAGTATGCTGCAGGACGACCGCAACAACTATATTGCCAGCATCTACCTCAAGGGCAAAAAGGCGGGTCTCTGCTTTGCGGACGTCTCCACCGGCACGGCGCATATCACCGAGCTGGATGCCGACCGCATTGCCCCCGCTGTGATCACCGAACTCTGCCGCTACCACCCCAGTGAGGTGCTGATGAACCCCGGGCTGTTGGACTGCCGGGAGGTGACCACCTACATCAAAAAGAACATGACTTGTTCGGTGGAGCTTGTGGAGGAGGATCGCTATGCCCCGGGGCTGGTGGCTTCGGCGCTGGAGACCCAGTTCGGGCGGCAGTGGACCCAGTCCACCGGCATCGCCCCGGATGGTCTGGTGCGGTTTGCCATGGCAGCGCTGCTGGAGTACCTCCACGATACCCAGATCAAGGGGGTGGAGCGGCTCAAGACGGTCATCAGCTACAACGAGGCGCAGTTCATGAGCCTCTCTCCGGTGACCCGTGCCAATCTGGAACTTACCGAGACCCTCCGGGGACGGGAAAAGCGGGGCACTCTGCTGTGGGTGCTGGATAAGACCAGCACCGCCATGGGCAAGCGGATGCTCCGCAGCTGGATCGAGCAACCCCTGATCTCCAGTGCCCTCATCAACCACCGTCTCAACGGGGTGGAAAGTCTGGTGCGCCAGACCGTGACCCGGGGAGACCTGACCGAGGAGCTGCATTACATCTCGGACATTGAGCGGCTCATGACCCGCACGGTCTACGGCTCCGCCACCCCCAAGGAGATCTACACGCTGGCGCAGACCTGTGACCGTCTGCCGGTGCTGCGTCAGCAGGCAGAGAGCTGCGGCTGTCCGGAGCTGGCAGAACTGGCGGCACAGATCGATCCGCTGGAGGACATCAAGGCACGGATCTACGCCGCCGTGGACCCGGAGGCACCCTCCACCCTGAAGGATGGTGGCGTCATTGCCAAGGGCTACCATGCCGAGGTGGACGAGCTGCGGTCCATCCGGGACAACACCAAGGGAGTGCTGGCGCAGCTGGAGACCCGGCTGCGGCAGGAGACCGGCATTCCCAAGCTGAAGATCGGCTACAACCACGTGTTCGGCTATTTTATCGAGGTCAGCAACTCCTTCAAGAACATGGTGCCGGAGACCTACATCCGCAAGCAGACCCTGACCTCCGGGGAGCGGTATATCACCCAGGAACTGAAGGAGCTGGAAAGCAAGATCCTCGGCGCCCACGAGCGGCTCATTGCACTGGAACACCGGCTGTTCAGCGAGCTGCTGGAGGGCATCAGCGCCCAGCTGGACCGGATCCAGCGCACTGCCAATGCGGTGGCACAGCTGGATGTGTTCACAGCACTGGCGCAGGTGGCGGCGGAGAACAATTACTGCCGCCCCGTGGTGGACGACAGCGATGTGCTGACCATCACCGAGGGACGTCACCCGGTGGTGGAGCAGATGCTCAAGGGCAGCCTCTTTGTGCCCAACGACACCACCCTCAACTGCGGCACCGACCGCTGCCTCATCATCACCGGACCCAATATGGCGGGCAAATCCACCTATATGCGTCAGAATGCCCTCATTGCCCTGATGGCACAGATCGGCTCCTTTGTGCCAGCCACGGCGTGTCATGTGGGTGTGGTGGACGCCATTTTCACCCGCATCGGTGCTTCGGACGACCTGTCGGCAGGGCAGTCCACCTTTATGGTGGAGATGACCGAGGTGGCAGAGATCCTCAAAAAGGCGACCTCCCGGAGCCTTGTGGTGCTGGACGAGATCGGTCGGGGCACCTCCACCTTTGACGGCATGAGCATTGCCCGGGCGGTGGTGGAGCACATTGCGGACCCTGCCAAGGGCTTGGGCTGCAAGACCCTCTTTGCCACCCACTACCACGAGCTCACCGAGCTGGAAGGCGAAGTGGACGGGGTGAAAAACTACAACATTGCGGTCAAAAAGCGGGGAGAGGACATCACCTTCCTGCGGCGCATCGTCCGGGGACCTGCCGATGACAGCTACGGCATCGAGGTGGCAAAGCTGGCAGGACTGCCCGGCACCGTGACCCGCCGTGCCCACGAGGTGCTGCGGACTCTGGAAGCCACCGCCCCCAAAAACCGGGTGGAGCAGATGGATTTTGATGCCCTGCAGGAGTACAATTCTCCCGCCGTGCCCAGCGAGATGATGGAAAAGCTGGAAGCGGTGGATGTGGAGACCCTGACCCCCATTGAGGCTTTGAATTTCCTGTATGAACTGAAAAAGACCCTGAAAGGCAGCCTGAGCGGCTGAGCATCCGGGGCAGAATAACCCATAAGGGAGGGAAAGACCATGGCTGTGATCCATGTTCTGGATAAGCACACGGCGGAACTGATTGCGGCAGGCGAGGTGGTGGAGCGTCCGGCGTCCGTCGTAAAGGAACTGCTGGAAAATTCCATTGACGCCGGAGCCACCCAGGTGACGGTAAGCATCGAATCCGGCGGCGTAAAGCTTATCGAGATCAGCGACAACGGCACCGGCATCGAGGCGGACTACATCTCCACCGCCTTCATCCGCCATGCTACCAGTAAGATCCAGACTCCGGAGGACCTGAACAGCATCCACACGCTGGGGTTCCGGGGGGAGGCGCTTGCCTCCATCGCCAGTGTGGCACGGGTGGAGCTGATCACCCGCACCGCCGCAGACGAGTTTGCCACCGTCTATTGCATCGAGGGCGGGGAGGAGCTTTCCCGGGAACCGGGGGCACGTGCCGTGGGCACCACCATCCGGGTGCGGGACCTTTTTTACAATACCCCAGCTCGAATGAAGTTCCTCAAAAAGGATTCCAGCGAGGGCACCTTTGTTTCGGATACCGTCACCCACGTGGCACTGAGCCACCCAGAGGTCAGCATCAAGTTTGTCCGGGAGGGCAAGCTGCAGTATGTCACTCCCGGAGACGGGCAGCTGCAGGGGGCAGCGTATGCGGTGCTGGGCAGAGAGTTCAGCCGGGACCTTATCGGGGTGGACGCATCGGAAAGCGTCTACCGGATCCGGGGTCTCATCACCCCTCCCAAGAGCTGCCGTGCCAGCCGCAGTATGCAGCATTTCTACATCAATGGACGGTATGTCCGCAATCGCACCATCATGGCGGCAATGGAAACAGCCTTTAAGGGCACCACCATGCAGGGCAAGTTCCCCGGCGGCATCCTGATGCTGGAAATGCCGGCGGACCTTGTGGATGTCAATGTGCATCCCGCAAAGACTGAGGTGCGCTTTGCCCGAGAAAACGACGTTTTTGACGTGGTCTACCACGGGGTCAAGCTTGCCCTTGCGCAGCCCGGCACCGGGGAACGGCTGTTCACCTTTGAACCGGAGAAAAAGCAGTGCAAGCCGGGCATTCTTGCCGAAAATCAAAAAGATAACGATATAAAGAACGAAAATGCTGTAAAGAAAACTAACTTTACAGGACTTTCTGCGGTGATCTCCGGGCAGGCGGACCCGGGGGCTCTGCCTGCGGGGCGTGGGTCTGCCGCCGGTGCGCAGGCGTCGCCTTCTCCGGCAGCAGTTCCGGAAGAAAAGCGCCCTGAATCTCCGGATCCCATGATCCCCCGCTGGCGCAGGGGCGGCAGCCCGGAGGATGTTCTGGACCCGGTGGTGACCCTCCACAGCCCCCGGACGCCGGAAGCCACTGTACCTCAGAGCTTCCGCCCGGCAGCAAGGGAGACTCAGCTGGATGTGGAACCGGAGCAGGATGAAACAGAACTCCATTCCCATGGCGACCGCATGGCGGCGTGGGACACAGCCGCCGCAGAGCCGATACAGCCCCCTCAGCAGCCACAAGCTGCCCCCGCCGCACCCGAGGAAGAAGTTCCTCAGCAGCTGGGCTTTGACCCGACGGCAGATGCCCCGGAACCGCTGCACTACGTGGGAGAAGTATTCCGCACCTACATCCTGGCAGAGCGGGGAGATGAGCTGTGCCTCATCGACAAGCACGCCGCCCACGAGCGGCAGCTCTACGAAAAGCTTGCTGCCCAGTACGGCAATGTTCCCAGTCAGATGCTGCTGGAACCCCTGACGGTGGACCTCTCCGCAGAGGAAAAGCAGGCACTGCTGGATAACATCCCTCTGCTGGAAAATGCAGGGCTGGAAGTGGCGGACTTTGGCGGCAGCACCGTGGTGCTCCGTGCGGTGCCTGCCGATGTGGAACCTAAAAATGCCGAGAGCCTGCTGGTGGAGATCGCAGACCGGCTGCTGCGGGGCGGGCACGATGCCCTTAACGAACACACCGAGTGGGTGCTGCACTCCATCTCCTGCCGTGCCGCCATCAAGGCAGGGGACCGGTCCTCTCCGCAGGAGCTGCTGGCACTGGCAGAAAAGATCCTTTCCGGCGAGGTGCCGCCTTTCTGCCCCCACGGGCGCCCCTGCGTGCTGAAGCTTACCCGAAAGGAGCTGGAAAAACAGTTTGGACGCATTGTTTAAGCCTGCCGTAGCCGCCGTGGTGGGACCCACCGCCACCGGCAAGACGGCGCTGGGCGTGGCGCTTGCCCGGCGTTTTGACGGCGAGATCATCAGCGCAGATTCCATGCAGATCTACAAAGGTCTGGACGTGGGCACCGCCAAGGTGACGCCGGAGGAGACCGGCGGCATCCCTCACCACGGGGTGGACATCCTTGCACCGGACCAGCTTTTCAGCGTGGCGGATTTCACCGCCATGGCAGGGCAGCTGGAGCAGGAGATCACCGGGCGGGGACACCTGCCCATTCTGGTGGGCGGCACCGGGCTTTATGTCCAGAGCTTTTTAAACGGTGTGCGCTTTACCGAAGAAAAAGCGCAGGAGGGCTTGCGGGAGCAGCTTGCCGCAGAGCTGGCAGAAAAGGGCGGTGCGGCAATGTACGCCCAGCTGCAGGCGGTGGACCCGGAAGCAGCGGCTGCCATCCACCCCAACAATCAGGTGCGGGTGCTGCGGGCGCTGGAACACTACCGCTCCACCGGCAGACGGCTCAGTCAGCAGAAGGCGGATTCCCTGCCGCCGGAGCGCCCCTACCGCAGCCTTGTGCTGGGGTTGGATTTCCCGGACCGGGAACAGCTCTATCACAGGATCAACCTGCGGGTGGACCGGATGCTGGAGGCAGGGCTTTTGCAGGAGGCGGAGCTGGTGTGGCAGAACCGTCACAGCTACCGCACGGCAGCGCAGGCGATCGGTTATAAGGAATTCTTTCCTTATTTTGAGCAGACCGCAACGCTGGAACAGTGCGCCGAAAAGCTCAAGCAGGCGTCCCGCAACTATGCAAAGCGGCAGCTTACATGGTTCCGCCACATGGACGGGGTGGTCTGGCTGGACGCCGGTGCTCCGGATGTGGTGGAAGCCGCATCCTGCGCTATGCGGGATTTTTTATCGAAAGGATGATGGATCATGCGGGATAAGACCCACAAGGCACAGGGCACAGCCCGTGTGCTGCCCGTTCTGGCGGGTGTTCTGGGTGTGTTTCTGCTGGTGACCTTTTTCTATGTAGGGTATCAGGCAATGCACATCCTCTTTCCACAGAACGTCTACGAGACGGCGCTGCCTGCGGTGGTATCCGATTCCATCGACGCAGACGGGGTGCTGCTGTTTCAGGAGACCTATGTGTCCGGCAGCGGCAATCTGGGTTACCTTGCGGCAGACGGCGAGCGGGTGTCCGCAGGCACTGCAGTGGCGGAGATCTACTCGAACCCCTCTCAGGCAACTTTGCGCCAGCAGCTCACCCAGCTGAACGAACAGATCGGGCTGCTGCAAAAGTCCCAGAATACCACCTCCCTGCAGCTGGACAGCCTGCTGCGGGAGCGCTCCTCAGCGCTCTACGACCTGATGGATGCTCTGGACACAGCGGATTATACCGCAGTGGATGGCGGCGTAAGCACCTATCTGCTGGCGCAGAATAAGCTCTGGATCGTCACCGGGGATGCAGCAAGCTTTACCGATCAGATCACCACCCTTTCCCAGCAGGCACAGAACCTGCAGGCGCAGCTGGGCACCCCCACCCAGATCACCGCTCCCCAGACCGGCTACTTCATCCGTGCCGCCAGCAGCGGACGGCTCAACGCCGGTGCGGCGGACATCCTTGCACAGGATGCGGGGCAGCTGAAGGCATATCTGGATTCCAACCCGGAACTGACCCTGGAGGGCTGCGCCGGAAAGATCGTCACCGGTTTCAGCTGGCAGTATGTGGGGGTGTGCACCGCAAAGCAGGGAGAAAAGCTTCTGGGACAGGACGGTAAACCCGGGGTGAAGATCAGCTTCCCCGGCAAAATGGAAAGCGCCCTCAAGGCAACGGTCACGGAAGTGACCATTGACCCGGAGCAGGATCTGGCACGGTTCGTGCTCAGCTGCAACTCCATCAACGGGGATGTGCTCTGCCTCAACCACGCTTCGGCGCGGATCTCCGTAGGTGAGGATTCCGGTCTGCTGGTGCCTGCGGCGGCAGTGCACTATCTAAAAGAGGACGGCAGCGAGGCAGAGGGACAGGGCGAAAATTATGTGCCCGGCGTCTACGTCAAGTACGGCAACATCGCCCGCTTTTGCCGGATCGACCCGGTGGATGCGGACCATCCGCTGGTGACACAGGGGGATTACATCCTCGTTTTGCCCAAGGGAACCGACGGTTCGGTGAGTCAGGTAAGGCTTTATGACGAAATAATCGTCTCCGGACAAAATTTGTATGACGGAAAGCTTTTGTAGTTATTGACATCTGTGTCAAAAAATCCGATAATAGTAAAAGCTATTTGCATTGGTTTTGCAAAGTGTGCAGGGCAGCTCCGGCTGCCGAATGAAAGGAGCAGATGATATGTCTTTGTTTGATAGCCTCAAGAAGGGTCTTATGGGTTCTGAGGATGATTACGAGGATCAGTACATCGATGACGGTCCTCAGATGGTAAATAACAACAGCGGCATGGGGATCGGTGCAGACGATGGTGCAGAGGAACCCGCCGAGGGCGCAAAGAAGAACAAGGTGGTCAACATCCACGCCACCACCCAGCTCAAGGTGGTTCTGGTAAAGCCGGAGCGCTTTGAGGATGCCAGCACCATTGCGGATCACCTGAACAACAAGCGCACCGTGGTGCTGAATCTGGAGTCCACCAACAAGGAGGTCTCCCGCCGTCTGGTAGATTTCCTGTCCGGTGTGGCGTACGCCAACAACGGTCAGATCAAGCGGGTGGCAAACAGCACCTTTATTATTACCCCCTACAACGTAGACATTATGGGTGACCTGCTGGACGAGCTGGAGAACAATGGCGCGTTCTATTGATCCTGCGGCAAAGGCGGAGCGGGGCTTTGTGCCTCCCCGCAATGACGAAGAACGCTTTCTCATGCGGCATGTGGAGGACCTTGCCCGGGCGGCACAGACCCGCAGCATCCCCCGGTATTCCGGCTTTCTGAGCGATCGGGAGCAGGATCTGGCACGTGCCGCTCTGGGGCGTGCCGGGATGCAGGAGGGCTGGTGCTTCGACGGAGGTTATCCCGATGCTGAGCGCCGGGTGCTCTGCATTGAGCCGGAGTACTGCGATGCTGACAGCCCGGTCTGCTGCGTGCAGCTGTGCTGCCGTGCACAGGCAGGTGCAGCGCTGCCTGCCCACAAGGATTATCTGGGCAGCCTCATGGGGCTGGAGCTGCGGCGGGAGGCTCTGGGAGACATCGTTCTTCCGGAGGACCAGCCCGGCACAGCGTACGTCTTTGCGCTGGAGCACGCAGCCCAGCTGATCTGCCAGGAACTGTGTGCTGCGGGACGCACCCAGCTGACCACCCGTCTGCTGGAGCCCGGGGAGATCCCGGATTTTCCCGCCGTGCAGCGGGAGATGCGCACCGCAACGGTATCGTCTCTGCGGCTGGACGCTGTCCTTGCCGCCATGTTACATTGCAGCCGGGGCGTCGCCGTGGAACTGATTACGGCAGGCAGGGTGGAGATCAACCATCTCCCGGCGGACAAGCCCCACGCCCCGGTGTACGAGGGCGATGTGTTCACCGTACGGGGCAAAGGACGCTTCGGTCTGACGGCATTGCCCGGAAAAAGTAAAAAGGATCGATTGATCATCGAATATTTCCAATATTGAATGGAATTGGGAGGAAACTACTATGCTGACCCCGCAGGATGTCTGCACTGTGCAATTTGAAAAGAACCTTCGCGGCTACCGCACCGAGGACGTGGATCGTTTTCTGGATAAGGTAGAAGAGCAGCTGGAACAGAACGATCAGCAGGCGGAGCAGCTCCGCAAGCAGATCGCTGAGCTGACCGCAGAAAATCAGCGTCTGCACCGGGAGCTGCAGAGCTTTGAGGAAGACGGCGAGGTGCTCAAGAGCGCACTGATCAATGCACAGCGCATGGGTGAAAATGTCATCCGTGAAGCAAACCAGAAGGCAGACGACATCATTCACCGTGCAAACCTGCGCGGAGATGACATCATCCACGATGCCAACGAACTGCTGCAGAAGGCAGGGGACCGCGCCGATGAGATCGTCAGCGAGGCAAACGATAAGCGCCTTGCTCAGGAGCGGGAGTATGAGAGAGTGCGTCTGGAAGTGACCCGCTTCAAGTCCGAGGTGCTCAAGCTTTACCGCAACCATGTGGAATCCCTGAGCAACCTGCCGGAGTACCACCCGGAGGATGCCGCAGCCGAAGCTCCTGCAGAGGAGCAGCCTGCGGAAGATAACAGCCTGCAGACGGCGCAGCCCGCACCGGCAGAGACGGCAGAACCGGCGGAAAAGCCCGCGGAACAGCCTGCTCCGGAGGCGGACGACACCGATGCCGTTGAGGAAGATAAAGACGCAGAAAGCAGCGAGGATTTTTGGGCAAAGGACGAAAGTCAGCTCAAGCTGGATCCTCCTCCTGCCGATGCAAAGCCCCAGGAGCCGGACTATGACGCATTTCAGGGCGTCCAGTTCAGCGAGTAAGGCGTCCCATAAGCAAATTTAGAGGAGAGTGTAACCATTGGCTAAGAACAAATCTCAGTACGACAGTACCCTGAATCTGCCCAAGACTCTGTTTGAGATGCGTGCCGGTCTGCCCAAAAAGGAGCCGGTGATGCTGGAGGATTGGAACCAGAATGACCTGTACAACCAGCTCATGAAGCACAACGAGGGCAAGCCCCAGTTCATCCTGCACGACGGTCCTCCGTATGCAAACGGCAACATCCACATGGGCACTGCGCTGAACAAGATCATCAAGGATATCATCATCCGCGACAAGAACATGGAGGGCTATCAGGCTCCCTATGTGCCCGGTTTTGATACCCACGGTCTGCCCATCGAGCTGAAGGCTCTGTCTTCTGTGGGCGACAAGAAGAAGGACATCTCCAAGCTGGAGCTGCGCCAGATCTGCGAGAAGTTTGCCACCGAGCACATCGACATCATGAGTGACCAGTTCAAGCGTCTGGGCGTCATCGGCGACTTTGAGCACCCCTATCTGACCCTCAAGCCCGAGTTTGAGGCACGTCAGATCGAGATCTTTGGCGAAATGGCAAAGAAGGGCTACATCTACAAGGGTCTGAAGCCTGTGTACTGGTGCCCCGACTGCCGCACCGCTCTTGCAGAGGCAGAGATCGAGTACGGCGAGGATGACTGCGATTCCATCTTTGTGCGGTTCCACGTCTCCCAGGATCCCAACGGCACCCTGGCAAAGCACGGCATCCCCATGGACAAGACCTACTTTGTGATCTGGACCACCACCACCTGGACCCTGCCTGCCAACGAGGCGATCTGCCTCAACGGTCAGTTTGAGTATTCCTTCGTCAAGATCGGCGAGGAGTACCACATCATGGCAACCGAGCTGGTCAAGAGCGTCATGGACGCATGCCACATCACCGACTATGAGGTGGTGGGTGAGCCCGTACCCGGCACTGAGTTTGAGCTGATGCGTTATCAGCACGTCTACCTGCCCAAGGAGGGCTGGGTCATTCTGGGCGACCACGTCACCCTGGAAAGCGGTTCCGGCTGCGTTCATACCGCAGGCGGTCACGGCGTGGACGACTTCAATGTCTGCCAGAAGTATCCTCAGGTGCCCATCACCGTGCCTGTGGACGATGGCGGCTGCCTCACCGAGCTTGCCGGCAAGTACGCCGGACAGCGTGTGTGGGCGGCAAACAAGACCATTCTTGCAGATCTGATCGCTGCCGGCTCCATTCTGGGTCAGGTGCACATCAAGCACCAGTATCCCCACTGCTGGCGCTGCCACAATCCCATCATCTTCCGTGCCACCGAGCAGTGGTTCTGCTCCATCGCCAAGTTCCGTGAGGATGTCTACAAGGCGATCGACACGGTCACCTGGATGCCCGACTGGGGTCATGACCGCATGAAGGGCATGGTCCGGGACCGCAACGACTGGTGCATCAGCCGTCAGCGTACCTGGGGCGTTCCCATCCCCGCCTTCTACTGCAAGAAGTGCGGCGCTTACCACATCACCGACGCCACCATCAAGGCAGTCAGCGCCCTGTTCCGCAAGGAAGGCTCCGACGCTTGGTATAAGTACGACGCTGAGCAGATCATCCCTGCAGGGGAGGTCTGCGAGAAGTGCGGTGCTTCTGACTGGGAGAAGGACTCCGACATCATGGACGTGTGGTTTGACTCCGGTTCCACCCATGCAGCCGTGCTGGACGAGCGTTCCGAGCTGCGTTTCCCCGCCGACATGTACATGGAGGGCGGCGACCAGTTCCGCGGCTGGTTCCAGTCCAGCCTGCTGACCAGCGTGGCAAGCAAGGGCTGCGCACCCTATAAGTCCGTGCTGTGCCACGGCTGGGTGGTGGACGAGCAGGGCAAGCAGATGCACAAGAGCGCCGGCAACGGCGTGGAGCCCAGCGAGATCATCAAGGACTACGGCGCAGACATCATCCGTCTGTGGGTGGCTTCTTCCGACTACACCGTGGACGTGCGTGCCGGCAAGAACATCTTCAAGCAGCTCAGCGAGGCATACCGCAAGATCCGCAACACCGCCCGCTTCATTCTGGGCAATCTGGACGGCTTTGATCCCAACACCGACTGTGTGGCAGACGATCAGCTGCAGGATATCGACCTGTGGGCACTTGCCGCTCTGGACGACCTGATGGTCGCTGCCAGCGCAGGCTACGCCGTCTACGACTTTAACAAGGTCTACCACGCTGTCTACAACTTCTGCGTGGTGGCAATGTCCAACTTCTATCTGGACGTCACCAAGGATCGCCTGTACTGCACCAACGGCACTGCCCGCCGTGCGGCACAGACCACCATGTACAAGATCCTGGTGGCTCTGGACAAGATCATCGCTCCCATCCTCTGCTTCACCAGCCAGGAGATCTGGGACTTCATGCCCAAGATGGAAGGCATGAACAAGTACGTTGTCTTTGAGGATATGCCCAAGGCAGGTCAGTACGCCGCCGATGAGGCATTCAAGGCAAAGTGGGCACAGCTCATCGCAGTCCGTGATGAGGTCAAGAAGGTGCTGGAGCAGGCACGTGCCGAAAAGACCATCGGTGCTTCTCTGGAGGCTTCCGTTACCCTGTACTGCAGCGATGCCGTCTATGACCTGCTGAACAGCATCCCCATGGACGAGCTTGCCGACCTGATGATCGTCTCCCATGTGGAGCTGGTCAAGGGCGAAGGCGGCGCTGCCAGCGCTGTGGAGGGTCTGGGCGTTGCTGCTGCCCATGCAGAGGGCGCTAAGTGTGAGCGCTGCTGGAAGTATTCTGCTTCCATCGGCAGCCACGCTGCACACCCCACCCTGTGCGCACGCTGCGCCAGCGTTGTAGAGGCATAATTCATCATCAGAAACGATCGTTTTTGAGGGCGGCGCTCCCTTAGAGCAGGGGGCGCCGTTTTTTATAAGGATCGTTTCTGGATCGTTTGGGAGAATCCTATGGCTTTTGTTGTTTTCAATCTCATTGCAGTTGCAGCGCTTGTGGGCATCGATCAGGCGGTAAAGCTGTGGGCGGTGGATGTTCTGCAGCCTGTGGGCATCCTGCCGCTGATCCCCCATGTGGTGGAGCTGCGGTTCGTGCTCAATCAGGGCATGGCGTTCAGCCTCCTCAGCGGCAAGCAGCTGTTCCTTATCGTTGCCACCAGTGCTGCACTGCTGCTGGTGGCGTATCAGCTGTTTTTCCGCAGCCGGGGCAACCGGCTGCAGCAGGCAGCAATGATCCTGGTGCTGGGCGGCGGCATCGGCAACCTCATCGACCGTGTGCTCAACGGCGAGGTGGTGGACTACATCAACCTGCTGTTCATGCGGTTTGCGGTGTTCAATTTTGCGGATATCTGTGTCTGCGTGGGCGTGGCACTCTGGGTGCTGGAGATCCTGCTGGAAGAGTTCCGCACACCGAAGGAGCCGTGAGCTATGGAACAGCGTGAGTATATCGTAGAGCAGGAGGGTGCCGGGCAGCGCATCGACCGCTTTCTCAGCGGCGAGGACACCGGGCTGTCCCGCTCGGCGCTGCAGGCACTGGTGACAGAAGGGCACGTCCAGTGCAACGGCAAGCCGGTGGTAAAAAGCCTCAAGCTCAAGGCAGGGGATACCATCCTGCTGGAGATCCCGGATGCAAAGCCCATCGAGGCGGTGCCTCAGGATATCCCGCTGGACATCCTGTACGAGGACGCCCATCTGCTGGTGGTCAACAAGCCCAAGGGCATGGTGGTGCACCCCGCTCCCGGCAACCCGGACGGCACTCTGGTCAACGCCCTGCTGTGGCACTGCAAGGGCAGCCTTTCCGGCATTGGCGGCGAGATCCGCCCCGGCATCGTTCACCGCATCGACAAGGACACCAGCGGTCTGCTGGTGGTCGCCAAGGACGACGCCACCCACATCGGGCTTTCCCAGCAGATGGCGGTGCACAGCGTGGAACGTGCCTACAACACGGTGGTCTACGGCGGCTTTGCGCAGGACGAAGGCTTTGTGGAGTCCAATCTGGGACGCTCCAAGACCGACCGCAAGAAGATGGCGGTGTATCCGGCAGACGAACCCCACACCAAGTACGCCTATACCGGCTACCGGGTGCTGGAACGTCTGGGAGAATTTACCATGCTGGAGTGCCGCCTCAAGACCGGGCGCACCCATCAGATCCGGGTGCACATGGCGTCCATCCATCATCCGGTGGCAGGGGATCCGGTCTATGGTCCCCACAACTGCATCACCAGCCTTCACGGGCAGTGCCTCCACGCCAAAACGCTGGGCTTTGTCCACCCCATCACCGGGGAACAGATGCGCTTTGACTCCCAGCTGCCGGAGTATTTTACACACTTTCTTGCAACGCTCAGGAGGGGAAGACAATGAGCAGTTCCCTTGAATCCACACTGGTCCTCTGCGATCTGGACCATCTTCTTCTCGGCACCGACGGCAACCTGACTCAGGTGGTGCGGGACGTGCTGCAGCTGTTTTGCAGCCGCGGGGGCAGACTCACCGTCTTTTCCCAGCGTGCTCCCCGGGCGGTGCGTGCCATTCTGGGCAGCGTGCGGCTTTCTGCCCCGGCACTGGTGTGCGGCGGCACCATGGCGTTCCACTACGCCGACGGCACCAGCAGCCAGCTGTGCAGCTTTGCCGGACAGGACCAGGATATCTTTCTGCGTCTGCCGGCAGTCTCCGGCGTGGGCATCGCCCTGCAGATGCGGGACGGTACCACCCGGGTGCTGCGGATGAGCGAGGCGCTGGAGCGTCACCTGCGGCAGGAGTGGACCCCCTATCTGCTGACCAATGCAGCAGATATCTGCCGGGAGGATGTGCTGCGGGTCCTGCTTTATCAGGACAGCAAAAACATCCAGCTGGGATCTCTGCTGGAAAAAACGCTGGGCAACAGCACGGCGGCACTTCTGGCAGAACGGGCGGCGGCAGACCTTGTGGTGCTGACCCCTAAGACCATCAGCGGCAGCGAGATGCTGGACGCCGTGTGTATGCCAGTGGGGATCCCCACCGAGAATGTTCTGGTGGTCGCCGGCAGCCTGCCCATGCTGGACCTTGTCCATGCTGCAGGGCAGAGCGCCGCCGCAGCAGATGCCCCGGCAGAACTGCGCCTTGCCGCACAGAAGGTCACCCTGACCGACTGCGCAGGGGGTGCCGCTGTAGAAGTTCTGTACCGTATGGTGCGGGATGCCGAAAACAGAACGTAAAATTTGTGTAATGCTCCCTGCAAATTTCCTGCAGGGGGCTTTCTTTTTAGGAGGATTTCGGGTAGAATGGATAAAACACCTTTGCCGCAGCAGAAAAAACGGGAGATCCTGTTTCTACTTCTCACCGGGGCGGCAACCGCACTGTGCGTGGGACTGGCGTTCTGGTTCACGGTGCCCCTGCGGGGGCAGCAGCCCGGGACGATGCCGGATTCCCGTCCGCTGACGGCGTATCTGCAGGTGGACCTGAACACCGCCGATGAGGATGCCCTGTGCACCCTGCCCGGCGTGGGACCGGTCCTTGCCGGGAGGATCCTGGAATACCGCCGGCAGTACGGTCCCTTCGGGCAGGTGGAGGATGCCGTCCGGGTGCAGGGAGTCACCCCGGAGATGGTGGACTCCTGGGCAGGACAGGTCTTTGTGAGCTGAAGCAGCTTCGGCTGCAAAAGAGGAGCAATTATGAGTGACGAAAGTATCTTTATCAACCGGGAACTGAGCTGGCTGGACTTTAACCGCCGGGTGCTGGCACTGGGCAAGGACCGCAACGTCCCCCTTGCAGAACGGGTCAAGTTCCTTGCCATCTACGGCTCCAATCTGGACGAGTTTTTTATGGTGCGGGTCGGCTCTCTGCAGGAGCGTGCCAATCTGGAGCAGGACAAGGGCAGAAAGGTAAAGCGGGAGAACAAGACCAATATGTCCTCTGCCGAGCAGCTTGCTGCCATTATGCCCAAGACGGCGCAGTTGCAGGAAGAATGCGATAAATATTACGAAAAGTCGCTGGAAGCGCTGGCGGAATGCGGCTATCAGAAGGTGGACTTTGACCATCTGACCAAGGAAGAGGAGCATTTCTGGAAAAAGTATTTCCAGACCGAGCTGTTCCCCATCCTCAGCCCCCAGATCGTGGACAACCGCCATCCGTTCCCCTTCCTGCGGAATAAGGAGATCTATCTGGGCGTGCTGCTGAAAGAAAAGCACCCCAACACCCGGAGCCTTGGCATCGTTCCCATCTCCAGCCAGATGGAGCGGCTCCACTTTATCAAAAAGGATGGCGTGACCCGGTATGCACTGGTGGAGGAGCTGGTGCTCCACTATGCCGGTGCCATCTTTGGCAAGGAGAACGTTCTGGAAAAATGCCTGTTCCGGGTCACCCGCAATGCGGACATCGACGTCAAGGAAGGCATGATGGACCACGACATCGACTACCGGGAGATCATGACCGAGCTGCTGAAGCGCCGCCGCAAGCTTGCCGCCGTGCGTCTGCAGGTGACCCCCGCCCCGGCACCGGAGGTGGAGCGGCTGCTGTGCGACCGGCTGGAGCTGACCCACAAACGGGTGTTTGAACAAAAAAGCCCGCTGGACCTGAGCTTTTTCTACAAGCTCACCGGACGCATCGAGGCGGAGGACCATCCGGGGCTGTTCTATCCGGCGGCACGTCCCATGCTGCCGCCGCCGGACTACGACCTTGCAGCAGAGGTACAGAAGCGGGATGTGCTGCTGAGCTACCCCTACCAGTCCATCCGTCCCTTTATCGCCATGCTCAAAAAGGCGGCAAACGACCCGGATGTCATCTCTATCAAAATGACCCTGTACCGTATGGCACGGGAATCCCAGATCGTGCAGGCACTGATGGAGGCTGCCGAAAACGGCAAGGAAGTGGTGGCGCTGGTGGAGCTGCGCGCCCGCTTTGACGAGCAGAACAACATCGACTGGTCCAAGCAGCTGGAAAGTGCAGGCTGCACCGTCATCTACGGCTTTGATGATTACAAGGTCCACTCCAAACTGACCCTCATCACCAAAAAGAAAAAGGAAGGCTACGCCTACATCACCCAGATCGGTACCGGCAACTACAACGAAAAGACCAGTGAGCTGTACACCGACTATTCCTTTATCACCGCCGATGAGCGGATCGGAGAGGAAGCCTCCAAGGTGTTCCGCAACCTTGCGGTGCAGCGGCTCACGGAGGAAAGCGATAAGATGCTGGTGGCACCTCTGCGGTTCAAGAGCGTGCTGCTGGAGGAGATGGATCATGTTATCGCCGCCGCCCGGATGGGACGCCCCGCCTCTATGATCCTGAAAAACAACTCCATCAGTGACCGGGACATCATCCTCAAGCTGGAGGAGGCAAGCTGTGCCGGGGTGCGCATCGACATGATCGTCCGGGGCATCTGCTGCGTCCGCGCACAGGTGCCCGGCAAGACCGAGAACCTGCACATCCGCAGTCTGGTGGGACGGTATCTGGAGCATGGACGGATCTACAGCTTCTTTGACGGGGTGCACACCCGGATCTACATTGCCTCCGGCGACTTCCTCACCCGCAACACCGAGTGCCGGGTAGAGGTGGGCGTCCGGGTGGAGGATCCCCGTCTGGCGCAGAAGCTCACCGATATCCTGCAGCTGCAGCTGCGGGATAACGTCAACGCCCGGGAGATGCAGGCGGACGGCAGCTACCAGAAGGTGAAGCCCGCCGAGGGAGAGCCTGTGGTCAACGGGCAGATGGGCATGTACGAGCTGCTGCGCAACGACTGGTGTGCGGTAAAGGCTCCCGCTCCCGCACCGGAAAAGTCCGTCCCACAGCCGGAAGCCCCTGCTGCCGCACCGCTGCCGGAGCCGGAAAAGACAGCGCCGGACAAAGAGAACTCCCCCGTGGAGCCGGAGCCTCCGGAAAAAAAGCCGGTTATCCCGCCGGAGCAGCCCGCAGCCCCGGCGCACCCGGCGGAAAAGCCTGCGGCAGAACAGCCCCCGGTGCACCACACACCGGCACCCAGAAGCCAGAAGCCGGTGGCACCGCAGCCCCGTCGGACCTTTGCCCAGCGGGTTTGGAACATCTTTAAAAAACGAGGCTGAGATCGGCAGGACCCGGCAGTGCAAAAGCTGCCGGGTCTTTTTGCACTTCCCGGCGCATAGGCTGGTAGCAAAAACCGGAGGGCGCAGAATGAGAAACCGTCACGCTGCCAGACGAAAAACCATGAAGAAACGAAAGATCCGGCGCTGGGTCGCAGCATTTGTGCTGGCGTGGGGGATACTGGGCGCAGCGGCAGCTTTCCCCGCCGCTGCAAAGAGCAAGACCTGCTTTCCGCTGCAGACCGACCGCTGGCGGGTCTCGGACCCCTACGGCTGGCGGCAGGACCCCTTCACCGGCAAAAACGCCTTCCATCACGGGGTGGACCTTGCCTGCGCCGAGGGCACAGAGGTGCTCTGTGTGCAGGCGGGGGTGGTGACCGGTGCCGGGGGCGGCGGCAGCTACGGCAACTGCCTGCGGGTGCAGCACCCGGATGGCAGCGAGACCCGTTACGCCCACCTGCAATATCTCTATGTCCGTGCCGGGGAAGTAGTAGCGGCGGGGCAGAGTCTGGGTACGGCAGGGCAGACCGGGCGTGCCACCGGGGCGCACCTGCATTTTGAACTGCGCCGGGGCGGGGAAGCTGAGGACCCGGCAGCGCTGCTGGGGTTGGCACATGCGCCATGACCGGCTGCAGGTGGGTCCCTTGCAGTTCCGGGACCCGGTGCTTCTGTGCGGGGTGCTGTACCTGCTGCTGTACTTTGACGCCAGCGGTTTTCTGCGGCTGGGTCTGCTGGCGGCATTCCTCCACGAGTGGGGGCATATCGGGGTATATCTGCTGCTGTTCCGTCGCTTTCCGGTGATCGAGGTGACCCTCACCGGCTTTTGTATGCAGGTCCGGCAGGACCGGCTCACAGACCGGCAGAGGTTCTGCCTTGCAGCGGCAGGTCCTGGCGCAAACCTGATTCTGGCGCTGCTCTGGTGGGGACGGCTCTGCCGCAGGGCGACCGTACCGGGCAGCGCTTTTCTGGCGGCAAATCTGCTGACCGGGGCGTTCAATCTGCTGCCGGTGCCGCCGCTGGACGGCGCACAGCTGGCAGAAAGCGGCTGCCGGATGCTGGTGCACGCCCTGAGGCAAAGGAAAGGGTAGGAAAGAAGGATGTATGGAAATCAATTTTTGAGAATTGACCCAGAGCCTAAGCCTTCACCCCTTGGGGGGAAGGTGGCTGCGAACGTAGTGAGCAGACGGATGAGGGGTAATTTCCCGCAATCAGCAGCTTGCCTGCGCCCTCATCAGTCACCTGCGGTGACAGCTTCCCCCGACCGGGGGAAGCCTTTAGAGGAAAACTGATTTCCGTGAGAAGGGTGTTTTCTGCTTGCTTTTTTGCCAGTGTTATGATACTATATATTTGTGTTTTTGCGCAGTTTTCAATGTATTATAATAAAGGAGCGTTTCAATCCATGTCTGTTATCGAAATTGTTGGCGGTGCGATCCTGCTGGTCGCTTCTCTGGTCATCGTTTTCCTCACCCTCATGCAGCACACCCATGGTCAGGGTCTGTCCGGGGCGATCAATGGCAGCTATGGCGGCGCAAACAACGCCCGTCTGACCCCTGCGGATCAGATGCTCGCCAAGGTGACCCGCATTGCAGGTGTCGTGTTCTTTGTGGTGGCAATCCTCGCCTGCATTTTTGCAGGTCGTCTTGCCGGTTGACAAGGTCCGCTCAGCCCCGTACAGGACGGGGCTGTTTTTCTGTTCACAGATCGTAGCATCATAGAGTCAAAGGCAGGGTGGGGCAGGTGGCTGCCCGCAGCCGGAATGGGAGCGTCCTCCGTTGGAGAGGGCGCTCATGGAAGAGCAAGGAGTAAAATTTATTATGGCAATGCGCGATAAAATTGAGCATGCGATCCAGAACCAGCCGTGTACCGTCCGGGACCTGAAGTCCAAGTTTGGCGGCGACCGTGGTTCGGACCGCAAGGTTATGGAAGCCGTGGACCAGCTGGTCCACGATGCAGTGATCTGCCAGCGGCAGGGGGTCTTTTTCACGGTGCGCTCCGGTCGTGCCGACAAGGCGCTGCTGTGCAAGGTGGTCAAACTGGGCAAGAACTTTGCCTTTGTCATGCTGGAGGACGAGACCAGCGACATCTTTATCCCCGGTCGCTACACCCACGGTGCCATGCCCGGTGATAAGGTCCTGGTGGAAAAGTTCGATCATCCCCGGGTGGAAGGCAGCGATGAGGGACAGATCCTTGCGGTGCTGGAAGAAAAGAACGACCTTGTGGGCACCGTGCGCCGGATGGAAGGTCGGCTGAAGTTTGTGCCCGACGACTGCCCTGCCATCTCCATGCAGATGATGCGGGACTGCGAAGGCGGTGCCAAGGACGGCGACAAGGTGGCAGTGGAAATCTTGCTGCGCGGCAACCGTCAGGAGGACCACCGGGTGGGCGTGGCAATGCGGTTTGGCAGCTGTGATGAGGCAAAGCGCTGCGCAAAGGCTCTGCTCTACGCTCAGGACATCCGCTCCCGTTTCCCGGATAAGGTCCGGGAGGAAGCTAAAAAGCTGGACAACGCCACGGTCACCGAGGCGGACACCGAGGGTCGCATGGACCTGCGTGCCCTGCCCATCTTTACCATCGACAGCGCCGAGACCAAGGACATCGACGATGCCATCAGCCTTACCAAGACCTCCGATGGCGGCTTTGAGCTGGGCGTCCACATTGCGGATGTTTCCAACTACGTCAAGCCCGGCAGCGAGCTGGACAATGAGGCGTTCAACCGCGCCACCAGTGTGTACTACGCCGATCAGGTGGTGCCCATGCTGCCCAAGCAGCTGTCCAACGGCATCTGCAGCCTGAATGAGGGTGTGCTGCGCCTTGCCTTCTCCTGCCTGATGCGGCTGGACAAGGAGGGCAACCTGACCGACTACCGTTTTGTCAAGTCGGTGATCCGCAGCCGGGTCAAGGGTGTGTATTCCGAGATCAACGCTCTGCTTGCCGGCACCGCCGATGCCGAGATCAAGGCAAAGTATGCGGAGGTCATCAGCCAGCTGCCTGCCATGAAGGAGCTGTACGGACACCGTGCCCGCCTGCGGAAGGAGCGGGGCTGCATGGACATCGAGAGCGGGGAAGTCAAGCTGATCCTGGACGAGGACGGTCACTGCATCGACGTCAAGAAGCGTACCTCCGGCGAGAGCGAATCCATGATCGAGGAGTTCATGCTGCTGGCAAACCAGTGCGCCGCCCACTTTGCCCGGGTAAAGCAGATCCCCTTTGTGTACCGTGTCCACGAGGAGCCCAACGCCGAAAAGCTGGAGCGTCTGCACACCCTGCTGCAGGCATGCGGCATCAACGACCACTTTGCCAAGGATGTGCCGGTGCCCAAGGAGCTCAGCGCCATTCTGGAAGGGGTCCGGGGCACTGCCTATGAGCAGATCATCAACACCGGTATGCTGCGCTGCATGTCCAAGGCAGTGTACGAGGACAAGCCCAAGGGACACTATGGTCTGGTGCTGAAGGATTACGCCCACTTCACCAGCCCCATCCGCCGTTACCCGGATCTGGCGATCCACCGCATCATGACCGCCCAGCTCAAGGGTGCCGATAAGGAGACCATGACCCTGCGCTACGGCGATTTTGCCGAGAAGGCAAGCAAGCAGTCCAGCGAGCGGGAGATCATCGCCATGCAGATCGAGCGGAAGGCAGAGGACTGCTACAAGGCAGAGTATGCCCGCCGCCATCTGGGCGAGTGCTACGAAGGCCGCATCTCCGGCGTGACCCAGCGGGGTCTGTTCATTGAACTGGAGAACGGCGTGGAGGGCTTTGTGCCTGCTTCCAGCCTGACCCCCTCCGGCACCATGCTCACCGAGGGCGTCCGCCTGTCGGATCCCGTTTCCGGCAAGAGCTGGAGCCTGGGCGACACCATGATGGTCACCATCGTCCGTGCCGACGTCAATCTGGGCAAGATCGACTTTGAGGTGGCACCTGCAAAACAGTAAAGGCAGCACGGCTCAAACAATAGAATAGAGACAATAAAAACCTCCCTGTACAGAGTGATCTGCGTACAGGGAGGTTTTGTTATAGGGTTTTATTGTGTTCAGTGTTTGACGTAAACCAATGTGTGCTTCGAGGCTCTGCCCTGAATGCCGATGTCTAATGCATAAAGACCTTCTTCACCGCTTGCAAAGTCCAGAATGGCATATCCATCGGTGGTAGGTGTAACCTCCGGTTTGAAGCCATCCCCGATTTTACTGCCATACCGCCCGTAGAATACAGACAGCTGGCAGTCCTGTTCGGTCAGGGTCGTTCCCTCTGCATAACCAAGGGTGATCCATTTGCCCTTTGCATCATTCGAGAACGCTTCTACCTTACCGGAGCCGTAGTCGATCAGGGTGACAATATCGGGCGACTGCGCTGCCGGTACGCCGTCGATGGTCCGGATCCATAAGTCTTCGTAGTTGCTTATCCCATATGTGGAGAAGAAATGGACCTGACCATCGCTTTCAGACCGGTACAGCTGTGTGACCATCCGGTAATTCGGATTCCCCGGGAAAAGCAGGAAAGGCATCCAGCCGGTTTCATTGATTCGGTAGGCATAGACCCAGAAGGTACTGGATTTGAACTCCGGCAGCATGAAAAAGCATACACTGTCTACTGGCGTACTTACAGCGGCATCGTAAGTATCAATATATGCCTCCACTACACCGGTAAGGTCTCCGATATCCCTTACACAATCAAAGTTATTAAAGGGCACAAAGCGGTCATCTGCTGTTTTGCAAAACAGTCCGCCTTCTTCCCGACATTCTTCCAGCGTCCAGTATCCCGATGCGGCACTGTCTGCCGCATTTTCGGCAGGTGCTGTGGAATTGCTGCTTGGGGAAGCCGTGCTCTCCGATATAGCAGAGCGGACCGCAGTGCTTGAAGAAGTTTCCTTGCACCCCACCAACATGGCGGCTGTCACAGCAGCCGTGGAGGAAGCCGCAATCTTTAAAAAGTTCCGGCGCGATATCTTTTTCATCATGATTCCTTTTCCTTTTTAAATCCGCAGCGGGGAAGCATTGGTGTACAGGTCTGCAGCGGTCAGGAAGGCATTGTTGTCCTCGATCGAAACAGCAGCCCATGCACTTTCACTCAGGGGATAATAAACGCGCTGCAGGCTCGTGCATCCATTAAATGCAGACCATCGAATCTCATTGATAGTCATTGGGATGAAGATGGACTTCAAATTTGAACATCCTTCAAAGGTCTGATTAGGAATGTAGGTTATGTAAGCAAGGAGATTTACCTGTTCCAGTGCAGTGCATCCGGTAAACACTTCACCATCCATGTATCCAACGTGTACAGGAATAGAAATCTGCCGAAGACTGGTACAATCTTTAAAGGCTCTATAACTGATGGAGTTCAGATTTTTAGGCAGAGTTATCGTTTCCAGTGCTGTGCAGCCCCGGAACATTTGACTGCTGATCGTATCTGTATTTTCATTAAATGTAACTTTTTTCAGTTTTTTACAGTATGCAAATATATCCCAAGGATTAAATCCAAACTCAGTACATTTGACGGTTGCCTCTTCCAAATTAGAACTTGAAAAAGCATTGCTGCAAAGGGAGGTGACTGTGGAAGGAATCACGACCTTCTGCAGTCCACTGCTCTCAAATGCACCTTCGCCGATCGTTGTCAGCCCTTCGGGCAGGGAGATGGAGGTCAGGCGCACACAGCCGTAGAAACATCTCTCTTCAATGATTTTCAGGGATTTGGGCAGCTGTACTGATTTCAAATTCTGACATTCACTAAATGGACGATACGATTCAGAAATGGTGGAACCTCCCAGCTGCTCTACACCTTCCTGAATAATGGCCTCACGCAGATTCGGATTGTTTGCGTTAAGATGAAACACCTTTTTGATCGTTCCGGGAATGGTGATCGAGGTGACTTTATTGCCAAGCTCACAGTCCACGCTGGTAATGGTGTGCCCGGAAATTTTGGTGGGCAGGGTGACCGCGCCAGAAGGTGCAGCACCCGCAGCCTCGTAACCGGTCAGAGCGGCAGTTCCATCACTGTTGGCAGAGATGGACCAGATGATCTTGGCGGGCGTGGCTTCCGAAGAAGAGGCGCTGGAGCTGCTGGAACTGGACGAAGAGGACGAGCTGCTGGAACTGGAAGCCGGACGCGAGCTGGATGCACTGCCGGGAGACGAGCTGCCGGGTTCGTCCTCACATCCGCCCAGCGTCCCCGCTACGGACACCGCAAGTGCCGTAACGCCTGCCATTTTTAAAAATTCGCGGCGCTTGAATGCTTTTGCCATGACATTTTCCTCCGGTTTTGAATTCTTGATAACCAAATGGATATCACACGATGAGGATAGCACATGTTTGCGGTATTGTCAAGATATCCATTTGGACATCAGGAGGAGCATTTTATGGCTTATTACCGCCGTATCCGCGACATGCGCGAGGACCACGACCTGACCCAGCGCCAGCTGGCGGCACTTTTGCAGATGCCGCAGCCGCAATACAACCGCTATGAACAAGGGCTGCGGGATATTCCCACCACGGTCCTGATCCGGCTTGCGGATCTTTACCACACCTCGACGGATTTTCTGCTGGGGCGCACGGAGGACCCTGCCGCACCCGCAAAGCATACCGGCAGACCGTGACCCGGCTTTTTGCACAGAAACACTGCAGCCCGAAGAGAAAACGGGCGCTTTTTGTCACAATCTGTACGCATTTCCTACAAATCGGAAGGGATGTATAAATTTTATACACCCGGCGGAGTTTGTTTGTTGTTCGCCGGGGCGGAGCGGGGTATACTGTTGCCATAGGAACGGCACACCGGTGCCGGAAGCACTGAACACAAAAGCAAGGAGGCTTTTTCCATGTATTATTCCAGTGGCAACTACGAAGCATTTGCACACCCCAAGAAGCCCGCAGGTGTCGATCATAAATCCGCCTATATCATCGGCTCCGGTCTGGCTGCATTGACGGCAGCGTGCTATCTGGTGCGGGATGGTCAGATGAAGGGCGAGCACGTTCATGTGTTCGAGAAGGACCCCATCCCCGGCGGTGCCTGTGACGGCTACAAGTACGACATCGGCTATGTGATGCGCGGCGGTCGTGAGATGGACAACCACTTCGAGGTCATGTGGGACCTGCTGCGTTCCATCCCTTCTCTGGAGACCGACGGTGCCAGCGTGCTGGATGAGTACTACTGGCTCAACAAGGAGGACCCCAACTTCTCCCTCTGCCGTGCCACCGTCAACCGGGGCGAGGATGCCCACACCGATGGCAAGTTTGGTCTGTCCGATAAGGGTGCCATGGAGATCATGAAGCTGTTCTTCACCCCCGATGAGAATCTGCAGGACAAGAAGATCACCGATTTCTTCGACGATGAGGTGCTGAACTCCAACTTCTGGCTCTACTGGCGCACCATGTTCGCCTTTGAGAACTGGCACAGCGCTCTGGAAATGAAGCTGTATATCAAGCGCTTCATCCATCACATCGGCGGTCTGCCGGACTTTACCGCCCTGCGTTTTACCCGCTACAACCAGTATGAGTCCATCATCCTGCCCATGGTCAGCTACCTGAAGGACCATGGCGTCCTGTTCCACTACGACACCAAGGTGGTGGATGTAAAGTTTGACATTCAGGGCAGCCACAAGCAGGCAAGCAGCGTAGTGGTGGAGCACGCCGGCGAGACCACCGCCATCGACCTCACCGAGAACGACCTGCTGTTCATCACCAACGGCGGCTGCGTGGAGAGCAGCACCATGGGTGCACAGGACAAGGCGGCAGGCTTTGATCCCACCCAGAAGCCCGGCAACGGCTGGGATCTGTGGAAGAAGATCGCAGCTCAGGATCCTGCCTTTGGTCACCCCGAAAAGTTCTGCAGCGACCCGGAGTTGTCCAACTGGGAAAGCGCCACCATTACCACCCTGGACGACAAGATCCCCCAGTATATCCGCAAGATCTGCAAGCGTGACCCCTTCAGCGGTCACACCGTCACCGGCGGCATCGTCACGGTAAAGGACTCCAGCTGGCTCATGAGCTGGACCCTGAACCGTCAGCAGCAGTTCCGTGACCAGCCCAAGGACCAGCTCTGCGTCTGGGTCTACGGTCTGTTCAGCGACAAGCCCGGCGACTACGTCAAAAAGGCAATGCGGGACTGCACCGGCAAGGAGATCTGCATGGAGTGGCTGTACCACATCGGTGTGCCGGAGGATCAGATCGAAGAGCTGGCAGAGCACAGCGCCAACACCATCCCTGTGATGATGCCCTATATCGACGCCTTCTTTATGCCCCGTGCCATGGGCGACCGTCCCAACATCGTGCCGGAAGGCGCTGTCAACTTTGCCTTCATCGGTCAGTTTGCCGAGACCAAGCGGGACACCATCTTCACCACCGAGTACTCCATGCGTACCGGTATGGAGGCTGTGTACACCCTGCTGAATGTGGACCGGGGCGTGCCGGAGGTCTGGGGCAGCACCTATGATGTGCGCTCCCTCATTGATGCCACCGTCAAACTGCGGGACGGCAAAAAGATCACGGACATGGATCTGCCCCTGATCCCCCGTCTGGCACTGAAGGAAGCACTGAAGAAGATCGAGGGCACCGACATCGAGAAATTCCTCAAGGAATATCATGCCATCTGACCCTGACTCTCTCTGACCCGGCAATGCCGGTTCCCCCATAAAAAGGCAGACATCCCTATATGCTGAGGCAGCTGCAGGGGTGTCTGCCTTTTTGCGATTCTGTGCAAAATAAATATACTTATAAAACAAATAATATAAAAATGATACAAAATGTCTTGCTCTGGGCGGATTTCTGTGATATGCTAGTTCCAGCAGGGCACGGAGGAGCATCTGTGTCCAAAACGCCAAAAAAAGAGGAGGTCGTTTTTTGTGAAACATCTTATTTCCCGCCGCAGCTTCCTGAAGGCTGCCGGTATCACCTCTGCTGCAACCGCTATGGCGCTGGGTGCGCCTGCCGCATCTGCATGCTGGAGCAGTGACAAATCGGATGTCACCATCCTTTACACCAATGACGTCCACACCTACATCGACAAGCAGGCTCCCAAGCTGACCTACGCATCCATTGCTGCCCTGAAGCAGAGCTACCGGGATGCAGGCAAGCCGGTGTTGCTGGTGGACGCTGGCGACCATGTGCAGGGCACCGCCTACGGCTCCATGGACGAGGGCGCATCCATCATCGAGCTGATGAACGCTGCAGGCTACGATGTTGCCACCCCGGGCAACCATGAGTTTGACTACGGCATGGACCGTGCCAAGCAGATCATCAAGGATGCAGACTTCCCCTATCTGTCCTGCAACTGGGTGGACCTGCGCACCAACCTGCGGGTGCTGCCCTCCGTCAAGGTGTTCGTAAAGGGCGGCGTGCGCATTGCATTCGTGGGCGTCACCACCCCCGAGACCTTCACCAAGTCCACCCCCGCATACTTTATGAACAAGGCGCAGACCAAGTACATTTACGACATTCTGGGCGGCGAGGACGGACAGAAGCTCTACGATGCCGTGCAGAAGGCGATCGACAAGGCAAAGATCCTTGCCGACTATGTCATCGGTCTGGGACATCTGGGCGTGGATCCCTCTTCCTCTCCCTGGACCAGTGAGGAGGTCATTGCCCACACCAGCGGTTTTGACGCCTTCATCGATGGTCACTCCCACACCGTAATGGAAAACAAGCAGGTGGCGGATGCCTCCGGCAAGATGGTCACCCTGACCCAGACCGGCTCCTACTTTGCCAACGTGGGCGAGATGACCATTGCCGCAGACGGCACCATCTCCACTCGTCTGGTCTCCACCTGCGACGCTGTGGACAGCACCGTTGCCGCAGCACAGACCGCTTGGGTCAACTCTGTGGACGACATGCTGGGTGAGAAGATCGCTGTGGGCGACGCCAACTTCTACGTCAACGACCCCGAGACCGGCAAGCGCCGCATCCGCTCCGGCGAGACCAACCTGGGCGACTTTGTGGCAGACGGCATCTACACCTACTTCAACGAGGTGGAGCAGCTCCACTGCGATATCGCCCTGATGAACGGCGGCGGCATCCGCACCGATGTGGCAGCAGGCTACTGGACCTTTAAGACCTGCAAGCAGGTCAGCCCCTTTGGCAACGTGGCATGTCTGATGTCTGTCACCGGCAAGCAGATCCAGGACGCTCTGGAGTTTGCAGCACGGTTTGCAGGCGAGAACGGCAAGGAGAACGGCGGCTTCCTGCACGTGGCAGGTGCCAGCTACGAGATCCACACCGACATCCCCAACACGGTGCAGACCGACGACAAGAACGTCTGGATCGGCAGCGCCACCGGCACGCCCCGTGTGCAGAACGTCAAGATCTACGACAAGGCTTCCGGCAGCTACCTGCCGCTGGATCCCGCCAAGACCTACGCTCTGGCAGGCATGAACTACACCCTGCGTAATCTGGGCGACGGCTTTGCCATGTTTGACGGCGCAGAGCTGATCAAGGATTACGTCTCCGAGGATTACCTTGTGATGTCCACCTACGCCATGTCCTTTGGCGGCGTGGATGCCGAGGGTCTGCCGCACCTTGCCACCGCAAACAGCCCGCTGGCAGAGTATCCCGGCTACCTGATCAACTACGAGAACCCCTACGGCGCAGGACGCATTGCCATCCTGTAAAATGTTTCTGAAATGCCCGCCGCTGTGGGCACAATATGGAGTAGAACAATGCCGGGCAGCCCACACAGGCTGCCCGGCATTTCTTTGCGGCTATGCGGCAAGAAAACTGGACGCCGCACAATGCAGGAAAGGATAAACAGAGAAGCCACCCGATATTCCTCGGATGGCTTTGTTCTGGTTGGGGATGAGAGAATCGAACTCCCACAAGTAGAGTCAGAGTCTACCGCACTACCACTATGCAAATCCCCAATATTCTTTTGTGTTTTGCGGGGTGAGCCGCTCAACGTGTGCTATTATACGCAGAAAAGACGTACTTGTCAAGCGTTTTTTTGAAAGTTTTTTAAAGTTTTGTGAAATGCTGCGCTGCTGCGGGATTTCCTTGCACCGGCTGCCGCCACAAAACGGCAGGATCTGCAGCCGGAAGGACGTATACTGGTTCTGTACGGATACCAGAAGCCCAAAAAGGAGGATGCTTATGCCGGAATATACTCTTGCCCGGACAGCCGGGACCATGCTTTCGCCCCGTGTTCCCCGGGATACGGAACACGAGCGCTACCACCCGGAACTGGAGGCAGAGCTGCAGGAATGCCTGTTCTGCCTGCGGCGCAACCAGATGATGTTTGATCTGGAGGTGGATACCGACCTGATCGAACAGCGCATCTACGAGCGGCAGGCGCTGCTTTGCCGGTACCGCTACCTGCTGGCAAAGGCACGGGAACTGGGGCTGCACACGGTGCTGGCGGAATACCGCCCCTCGGCAGAGGGCTGAAAGGGAAGATCCACTGCGAAAAAATCTTGACAGAATGCGCCCTCCGTGTTATCATACCTAAAGATAAATGCGTGCGTGGGTCATCTGCGCATGAAATATTTTTAGAGCTAGAGAGGTTTTCTACTATGGAACGTATTAAGACGATCGCTACTCGTGACCTGACCAAGAGCGTTAAGACCGGCGGCTGCGGCGAGTGCCAGACTTCCTGCCAGTCCGCTTGCAAGACCTCCTGCGGCGTGGCTAACCAGCAGTGCGAGAACAGCAACAAGTAATTTCTGCAAACCCCATGCCGCCTTTGCCGGGCGGCATTTTTTTGTGTAAACTGGAATGGAGAGTAAAATGGTACATCAGTATCAACTGAACGGCTATAACATCGTGCTGGACACCTGCAGCGGCTCTGTGCATGTGGTGGATGAGGTGGCATACGACATCATTGCCATGTACCCGGACCACACCCCTGAGGAGATCGTGGCGGCGATGATGGCAAAGTACGGCGAGCGGGAGGACGTGACCGAAGAGGATCTGCGTCAGTGCATCGATGATGTTACCGCTCTGAAAGAAAACGGCAAGCTCTGGACGCCGGATGTCTACGAGAACATGGCGTTCGATTTCAAGAACCGCAACACGGTGGTCAAGGCGCTCTGCCTCCATGTGGCGCACACCTGCAACCTGAGCTGCTCTTACTGCTTTGCTTCGCAGGGGCGCTACCACGGCGATCGTGCCCTCATGAGTCTGGAAGTGGGCAAGCGTGCCATGGACTTCCTCATTGAGAACTCCGGCACCCGCCGCAATCTGGAAGTGGACTTTTTTGGCGGCGAGCCTCTGATGAACTTTGGCATGGTCAAGGAGCTGGTGGCATACTGCCGGGAGCAGGAAAAGATCCACGACAAGAAGTTCCGCTTCACCATGACCACCAACGGCGTGCTCATTGACGATGATGTCATCGACTTCTGCAACAAGGAGTGCCACAACGTGGTGCTGAGTCTGGACGGACGCAAGGAGGTCAACGACCGCTTCCGTGTGGACTGCGCCGGTCACGGCAGCTACGACCGCATCGTGCCCAAGTTCCAGGAGTTCGTCAAGAAGCGCGGCGACAAGAACTACTACATGCGGGGCACCTACACCCACTACAACACCGACTTTACCAACGACATCTTCCACATGGCAGATCTGGGCTTTACCGAGCTGAGCATGGAGCCGGTGGTCTGTGATCCCAGCGATCCCAGCGCCCTCACCGAGGCAGACCTGCCCATCCTCAAGGAGCAGTACGAGATCCTTGCCAAGGAGATGATCAAGCGCAACCGGGAGGGTCGGGGCTTTACCTTCTATCACTACATGATCGATCTCACCGGCGGTCCCTGCATCTATAAGCGTATCTCCGGCTGCGGTTCCGGCACCGAGTACATGGCTGTGACCCCCTGGGGTGACCTGTACCCCTGCCATCAGTTTGTGGGCGACCCCAAGTACCTGATGGGCGACATCTGGAAGGGCGTCACCAACACCACCGTCCGGGATGAGTTCAAGCACTGCAACGCCTACGCCCGCAAGGAGTGCCAGGACTGCTGGGCAAAGCTGTACTGCTCCGGCGGCTGTGCCGCCAACTCCTACCACGCCACCGGCAGCATCACCGGCGTCTACGAGTACGGCTGTGAGCTGTTCAAAAAGCGCATGGAGTGTGCCATCATGATCAAGGTGGCGGAGAATCAGGACCTTGCCGCCAAGGGCATCGAGGTACCTATTGAGATGGGCACCACCTGCAACGCCTGCGCCGACGGCGAAGCCTGCGAATGACCATGACCACCCCCATTGTGGATTTTGTCCGGCAGTATGCAGAGTCCGGCACCTCCCGGCTCCATATGCCGGGGCACAAGGGGCAGTCCCTGCTGGGCTTTGAGCCGCTGGATATCACCGAGATCCGGGGAGCAGATGAGCTGTACGAGCCGGAAGGCATCATTGCCCAGAGTGAGGCAAACGCCACCGCACTTTTCGGTACGGTGCATACCTATTACAGTACCGAAGGCTCGTCTCAGTGCATCCGTGCCATGCTGTACCTTGCCCTGCAGGGGGCGCCGGACACAGGGCACCGCCCGGTGCTGCTTGCCGCCCGCAATGCCCACAAGGCGCTGCTTTACAGCGCAGCCCTGCTGGATTTTGACATCCGGTGGCTCTGGGCGGCGGCGGATGCCTCCGGTGCCCTGTGCAGCTGTCCGGTGACAGCACAGCAGCTGCAAAAAGAACTGCGGCAGCTGGCAGAGCAGGGAAAAAAGCCCTTTGGCGTGTATGTCACCAGTCCGGATTATCTGGGTGGGATGCAGGACATTGCTGCCCTTGGGGCGGTGTGCCGACAGGCAGGGGTGCCCCTGCTGGTGGACAATGCCCACGGGGCGTATCTGCGCTTTCTGCCGGAGAGCCGCCACCCCATTGCGCTGGGAGCGGCGATGTGCTGCGACTCCGGGCACAAGACCCTGCCGGTGGTCACCGGGGGAGCCTACCTGCATCTGGGAGCGGCGGCTCCGGTGCAGGAGGAAGCGGCAGTGCGGGGAGCACTTGCCCTCTTTGGCTCCACAAGCCCGTCCTATCTGATCCTGCAATCTCTGGACCTGTGCAACCGGACCCTGTCTCAGGGATACCCGGAAAAGCTGGAGCAATGCTGCCGTCAGCTGGCGGAGCTGCGTCAGCGGCTCAACCGCCTTGCCTGTGGCTGCCGCGCCCCGGTGCCGCTGGCATTGTGGGGAGCACAGCAGGAGCCGCTGAAGCTTACGCTGGACGCTGCCGCACTGGGGCTTACCGGTACGGCACTGGCGGACCAGCTGCGCCGGGACCGGATCGAGTGCGAGTACGCCGACCCCCGCTATGTGGTGCTGATGTTCACCCCGGAAAATCCGCAGCAGGATCACCAGCGGGTGCAGGCGGCAATGGAGCGGGTCCTCCGTGCCGCTCCGGCGCAGATCCCCCTGCCGGGATCTGCGGCAGGGGAGTTTGCAGAATTGGAGCGCTGCGCCCGGCAGTGCTGTACCATCCGGCAGGCGGTCTTTGCACCTCAGCAGCGGATCCCGGTGCAGGAGGCAGAAGGGTGCATCTGCGCCATGCCTACGGTCTCCTGTCCGCCGGCGATCCCCATCGTGGTCAGTGGAGAGCGGATCACGGCGGCGGCTGTCCGTCTGATGCAGCGCTATCAGATCAGCGAAGTGGCAGTGATCCGGGATAACCGGTCAAACAGAGAATAAAAGCAGACGGTTGGTTCCGGAACAGGAGCCGACCGTCTGCTTTGTTGTTTTTACGGGATCATGCTTCGTCCAGTACTTCCTCCGGGTCCTGGATCGCCTCCTCAATGACTTCATCCTCCAGGTCGGGACCGGCAGTTTCTTCCGCAGACCCCAGCAGGCTGCGGACCGCATCCCGCAGGCTCAGCAGGCGGCTGTCCTCATCGGAGGTCCGGTCCAGAAGCTGCTGCACCATCTCCGGCTTGTCGGTGATCAGATCATCCACTCCCAGCTTCAGCAGGTTGGAAGCATCCTGCTCCCGGTTGATGGTCCACGCCGAGACGGTCTTGCCCCGGAGATGGATCTGCTTGACCATGCCGGTGGTGATAAAGGTGGATTCAATGCTGAAAAAGTCTGCGGCAGGCAGGTCGTAGCAGCTGCCGACACCCAGCGCAAGGATATACCCGGTGGGAATCTCCGGCGCAAGCTCCTTGACCCGGCACAGGGTCTCATAACTCTGGGAGGTGACCACGCAGCTGCCGATAAAGCCTTTTTCCTTCAGCAGCCGGACGGTCTCTTCTTCCAGCCGAGGGGTGGCGGCATTGGGTTTGATCTCCACATTCAGCTGGATCTTTCCCCGGCACAGGTCCAGGACCTCCTCCAGAGTGGGGATCTTTTCGGCGGCAAATCGTGCCCCGAACCAGCGTCCGGCGCTGAGCTGCTGCACCTGTTCACAGGTCAGGTCGTAAATGTTGGCACTGGTACCGGTGCACCGGCGCAGGCTGGTGTCGTGGGTCACCATCACCACCCCATCCTTTGTCATCTGCACATCCAGCTCGGCACGTTCGCTGCCGCTGTCGATCGCCGCCTGAAATGCCGCAAGGGTGTTTTCCGGTGCAGCGGAGGAGTAGCCCCGGTGTGCCGTGACAATGGGCACAGCACCGCCCAGTACGGTGCGCAGGCTGTCTTTGGCGGGCAGGGTGTAGTAGACCATCGACAGGGCAAGGGTCAGCACAGCGGGACCCACAAGGGCGGCGGAAACCAGCTTCCGGTGCAGGGAAGAGAACTGCTTTTGGGGAGAGATTGGCGCACATTCCGGCGGCGCTTCGTGCAAAAGAGTAAAAAGCAGACAGAGGAACAGGGTCATGGCACAGTCTATAAAAAAGCCCCAGAAGGGCATTTCCACCAGCAGCATGGCACGGGACAAAGCAAGCATCCCGGAGGTACTGCGCATCCCTACCCCTAGCACAAGGGCATACAGCAGGGCGATGACGGTCAGGGCGGGAAGGGCAGCACCGCAAAATGTCCCAAGCACCCAGCGGACCGACAGGCAGAAAAGCTGTGCCGGATGCTGCCGGAAAGACCGGAAGCTCTCTCGGGCGCTCTGGGCTGCACTTTTACCCTCCAGCACAAAAAGAGGCAATGCTTTGATCCAGAAAAGAAAGAGGCTCAGGATCACCAGAAGTGCCGCTGCTGCCCAGAGCCGCATGACCGGTCTTGCCTGCAGGACCCCCAGCAGGTATTCCGGTACTGCAAACTGGGTGACATAGCTCCAGGCAAGAAAGAACCCGGTAAAGGGGATCAGGGTGATGCAGTACAAAAGCAGCACCCAGTTCCGGGGTAGCAGGGCGTGACGGATGGCAGACAGGGAACTGCCCAGCAATGACAGGTGGATCTTTTTTTCCTGCTGTACAGCAGAAAGAGCATGGAGCAGCAGGGAAAAACCGTACAGGACCCAGAATGCCGTCAGGACCACGATGAGAGCAATGCCCCAGAGGATGGCAGGGGAACGGTAGATCTGCCCGGCGCTGCTGTTGTTCAGGTATCGGATGGGCGCAAAGCGCAAAGTCAGCGCCCACAGCAGCTGCATGGCGGGAATAAACAGCAGCACCGTGGCGACCTTGTAGAGCAAAAGCAGCCCCAGCAGCGGCAGCCCTGCCTTTTGCAGCAGAGCACGGGCAGACAGACGAAGTTGGCGGCAGGACCGCAGCGGTGATGGGTTTGTCAAGGCAAAGACCTTCCTTTTTTGGACTTCCGGGACAGAAGCTTTCTATAATGTTGCATAAATTTTGTGCTTATAATACAGTTTATCACAAAAAACCAAAAAGGAAAACGTCTTTCTGCCCAAAAGTGCGACGGATTTTTAACTGTATGACAAAAAACGACCCTGCCATGTGGTATACTGGGATAATGGATGAAAAATCCATTGTCAAAAAATTGACATATGTTGATTTGTATGGACTTTTATAGAATGTCTTGCAATTTTTTGCCAAATTCAGTATAATAAAACCAATTTTGAAAGCTCACACAGACAACCAGGAGGTCTTATCATGGCTTCAAAGATCAATAAGGGAGAAATCCTCGCCAAGTTCTTCGATGACGGGGAGTACACTGCGCTGTTTGCTGATGGTGCAGTGAGCGCTGCCTGCGGCTATGCTGCAGGTCAGCAGGCTTACGCTGTCTATCAGGATGGCGAAGCTGTAACCGTAAAGGATGTCGAAAAGAACATCAAGGTTCTGGAGATGGCTGCACAGACCGGCTGCCCGGTGGTCACCTTCTACAACTCGGTAGGCGCAAAGCTTGCTGAGGGTCTGGATGTTCTTACCGCCAGCGCAAAGCTGAACGCACAGATCGCTAAGGTCTCCGGTGTTGTGCCGCAGGTCGCAGTGGTTCTGGGCGTGTGCGGCGGCACCAGCGCACTGAGCGCAGCAAATGCGGATGTCTGCATCGTTGCTCAGGGCGCAGAGCTGTTCTTTACCGCTCCGTTCACCTCCGCCGCCAAGGGCGATAAGGTCGCCGATGCCGGCACCGCCGCTGCTGCCGCCAAGGCAGGTGTGGCTTCCATCGTGGCTGCCGATGCTGCAGAGGCTGCCGAGAAGGCTGCCCACATCGTGGGTCTGCTGCCCGCCAACAACCTCACCGGTCCTGCCATCTTTGAGTTTGAGCAGCCCGCTGCCGTCATGACCGCCGGTGCAGAGCCTGCAAAGGCTGCCGCCGCCATCGTTGACAAGGACAGCACTGTGGAGCTGTACGCAGACTTCGGCAAGTCGGTCTACACTGCCTTTGCAACCGTCAACGGCAATGCCGTGGGTGTTGTTGCAGCAGGTAAGCAGCTGTGCCATAACTGTGTGGCAAAGGCATCCCGCTTTGTGCGTCTGTGCGATGCCTTCAATGTTCCTGTGGTCACCATCGTGGACACCGAGGGCTTTGTGCCCAGCGTCAGCGAGGACATCACCGGCGGTATCCGTGAGGCTGCACGCCTTGCTGCCACCTACGCCGACGCTACCACCGCCAAGGTGGCAGTGCTGTCCGGCAAGGCTGTGGGTCCCGTTTACACTGCTCTGGCAGCAGCAGACCTGCGCATCGCCGTCAACGGCTGTGTGGTCAGCGCTCTGGAGCCCAGCGCAGCGGTCAGCGTTCTGTACAAGGACGAGATCGATGCTTCCGACAACATCATCGCTGCCACCAATGCAAAGGCTGCCGCTTACACCGCTGAGGTGTGCTGCGCAGCAAACGCCGTTGCATCCGGTGCTGCCGATATGGTCTGCGATGCAGCAAATGTCCGTGCCAGCGTTGTGGCTGCACTGGAGCTGCTGAGCACCAAGCGTGCTGCCCGTCTGCCCAAGAAGCACGGCAACATGGCTCTGTAAGCATCCGAACGTACATCTGATTACGATTTTGAATTGGAGGATCCTTCCATGAAGTACTACAATATTACCGTCAATGGCGTTGCTTACAGCGTCTCCGTGGAGGAGACTGCCGCAGGCGCTGCTCCTGTTGCTGCTGCTCCGGCTGCACCCGCCGCTCCCAAGGCTGCTGCTCCCGCACCTGCTGTCGCTCCCAAGGCTGCCGCCGGTGCCGCAGGCGCTGTTACCGTCAAGGCTCCCATGCCCGGCAACATTCTGGACGTCAAGGTCAGCGCCGGTGCATCCGTCAAGGCTGGTGACGTGCTGGTCATCCTCGAGGCAATGAAGATGGAGAACGAGATCCTGGCTCCCCAGGACGGCACTGTTGCATCCGTCAACGTGAACAAGGGCGATACCGTCAATTCCGGTGACGTTCTGGTTTCCATGAACTGAGGAAGAGGTGACAATCATGGCGAAAAAGCCGATCAAGGTTACCGAGGTCGTCCTGCGTGATGCCCACCAGTCCCTGCTGGCGACCCGTATGACCATGGACGAAATGCGTCCCATCCTGCCCGAAATGGACAAGATCAACTACTTCTCTGTGGAGTGCTGGGGCGGTGCTACCTTTGACAGCTGCATCCGTTTCCTGGACGAGGATCCCTGGGATCGTCTGCGCATCCTGCGCAAGGAGCTGCCCCACCAGAAGCTGCAGATGTTGTTCCGCGGTCAGAACATGCTGGGCTACCGCCCCTACGCCGATGACGCCGTGGAGTACTTTGTACAGAAGTCTGTGGCAAACGGCATTGATGTGATCCGCATCTTTGACGCACTGAACGATCCCCGCAACCTGCAGACCGCCATCAAGTCTGCCAACAAGGAAGGCGCACACGTTCAGGGCTGCATCAGCTACACTCTCAGCCCCGTGCACAACAACGAGTACTTTGCTGCCTACGCCAAGACCCTGGAGGAGATGGGTGCAAACTCCATCTGCATCAAGGACATGGCTGGTCTGCTGACTCCCTACACCTGCTACGATCTGGTGAAGAAGCTGAAGGAGACCGTCAGCATTCCTGTGGACATCCACAGCCACTACACCGCCGGTCTTGCTTCCATGTCCATCCTGAAGGGCATTGAGGCAGGCGCCGACATCATCGATACCGCCATGAGCCCCCTGAGCCTTGGCACCAGCCACATGCCCACCGAGAGTCTGGTGGCTGCCCTGCAGGGCACCGACTACGACACCGGTCTGGACCTGAAGCAGCTGAACGTGGTGCGTGCATACTTTGCAAAGCTCCGCGAGAAGTACATTGCCAACGGTCAGATCAGCCCCAAGAGCCTGGGCGTGGATGCAAACACCCTGCTGTATCAGGTGCCGGGCGGCATGTTCTCCAACATGCTCAAGCAGCTGAAGGATGCCGGCAAGGAAGACAAGCTGGATGAAGTGCTGGCAGAGATCCCCCGCGTCCGCGAGGATGCAGGCTATCCTCCGCTGGTCACCCCCACCAGCCAGATCGTTGGCACTCAGGCTGTGTTCAACGTCATCATGGGCGAGCGTTACAAGATGGTCACCAAGGAGTTCAAAGGTCTGGTCCACGGCGACTACGGCAAGACTCCCGCTCCCATCAAGCCCGAGTTCACCAAGAAGATCCTGGGCGACGAGCAGCCCATCACCTGCCGCTTTGCCGACACCCTTGCTCCCGAGATGGACAAGCTGAAGGCAGAAGCTGCCAAGTGGGCTACTCAGGAAGAGGACGTGCTGACCTACGCAATGTTCCCCCAGGTTGCACCCAAGTTCTTCGACAAGCGCAATGCAAAAAAGCAGGGCGTTGACGGCGATCACGCTGATTATGCAAACAAGTCCCACCCGGTCTGATGACTGAGGGATAACAGAAGACTTATCCGCCTCCCGCTGCAAAGCGGGAGGTTTTTTGTTTTCTGTAAAACCTCGAAAAATGTCGAAAAGCCGTATAAACTCGCAAAAAATGCTGCGCCGCATTGACTTGTGCAGTAGGGGCTTTTATAATAAAGGCAGAGAGACGCCGGGTGCATTCCGCAGCCGGGCAGAGAGACGAAAAAAGGGGGCACAGACCATGAGGACCATCACCGAACAGCGCCTTGCAGAGTTCCGGGAACAGGATTATTGGGTGAACTTTGGCGTTACCATGTATCAGTTCGAAAATATGCTGGAGGCTCTCAACGCTGCATACCAGAAGGAGCATAAGCGGAAGCCCCGCTTTACCAAGGTGACCATGGTGGATAAGCTGATCCTTACCCTGCTTTACCGTTTTCAGTACCGCAGCATGGACAGCATCGCCAAGGAGTATGAGGTCTCCTGGGATACCATTTCTGACAATATCCACTGGGTGGAGCAGACCCTGCTCAACGCCGACCTGCTGGAAAGCAGCGTCACCTGCGTCTATAAAACAAACTGAATCCGATTCACCGCCCCGATGTGCTGTTGCGTAAATATCACATCGGGGCATTTTGCTGCGTAGCTGCGCAGAACATCTGGTTTTGTGCGGAAATGTCCCGGAGAGTGTCCCTTGAATTTTTCAGGAAAGAATAGTAAAATAGTACTATATGTATCGTAACATGGGCTTGTGTACCCAAAGGCGGATACATATACCGAAAACTGTACGCAACACACAGAAAAAGGAGAACGTATGATCTTAAGCATGACCGGTTTCGGCAGAGGAACCGCCGTGCGCAACGGCCGTGAGATCACGGTGGAGCTGCGCAGCGTAAACTCCCGTTACTTCGAGTATTCTTCCCGGATCCCCCGCACCTGCAGCTACATGGACAGCCGCCTGAAAAAGCTGCTCAATGAGCGCATTTCCCGGGGCAAGGTGGAGCTGAGCATGACGGTGCAGAATGTGGACGCCGCCGACACGGTGGTCGCCGTGAACATGGAACTGGCACGCAGCTACCAGAATGCCCTGCGGGACCTTTCGGAACAGCTGGGGGTCAAGAACGACATCACATCCGGGATGCTGAGCCGTTTCCCGGACGTCCTTTCCACCCGTCACGCCGATGTGGATGAGGAGCAGCTGTGGGAGGATGTTTCCGCGGTGACTGCCGAGGCACTGGACCGCTTTGTGGAGATGCGGGCGGTGGAAGGCGCAAAGATGAAGGCGGATATCGAGTCCCGTCTGACCCATCTGGAAGAGTGGGTGGGCAAGGTGGAGACCCTCAGTGCAGGCAGGGTGGAGGCATACACCAGCCGCCTGTACGAAAAGCTCAAGGTGATCCTGGAGGACCGGGACATCGACGATGCACGGGTCCTTACCGAGGCGGCGATCTTTGGTGACAAGACCGCCATCGACGAGGAGACGGTGCGCCTGCGCAGCCATATCTCTCAGTACCGGGAGATCCTGCAGCTGGATGAGCCGGTGGGACGCAAGCTGGACTTCCTGACTCAGGAGCTGAACCGGGAGACCAACACCATCGGGTCCAAGTGTCAGGATCTGGACATCACCCGCATCGTGGTGGACATGAAGGCGGAGATCGAAAAGATCCGGGAACAGATCCAGAATCTTGAGTAATACAGACAAGACCGTTGGGAGGAGTTTATGAAACTGGTGAACATCGGGTTTGGCAATATGGTCAGCGCAGACCGGGTGGTGGCAGTGGTCAGTCCGGATTCTGCCCCGGTCAAGCGCCTTGTCAAGGAGGCGCGGGAACGGGGAATGCTGATCGATGCTTCCTACGGACGCAGCACCCGTGCGGTGCTCATCATGGACTCCGATCACGTGGTGCTCTCGGCGCTTCAGCCGGAAACGGTGGCAAACCGTGCGGCAGGGCAGGAGAGTCGGACGATTACAGAGGAGGAAACGCCCCATGGCGAATGATAAGTATCTTTTTGTAGTGTCCGGTGCAGCAGGCACCGGCAAGGACAGTGTGGTCAAGGCACTGCGGCAGGCACATCCGGAGATCGAAAAGACCGTCTCCGCCACCACCCGTGCCCCTCGCCCCGGTGAGCAGGAGGGCGTGGATTATTACTACCGCACCCGGGAAGAGTTTCAGCAGCTTATCGAGAAGGATCAGGTGGTGGAGCACAACTTCTACAACGGCAATTTCTACGGCACCCTGCGGGAAGAGGTGGACAAGCGCCTTGCCGCCGGCAAGGTGGTGGTGCTGGTCATCGATGTCCACGGCGCCGAAAATATCCGCCGGATGTTCCCCGGAGCCACCACCGTGTTCCTGCTGCCTCCCTCCCAGGAGGAGCTGGAGCGCCGCCTGCGGGGTCGGGGCACCGAGACCGAGGAGAGCATCCGGGAGCGTCTTGCAACGGCACAGAAAGAGCTTGCCCAGCAGGATAAGTTCACCCTCAAGCTGGTCAACGATGAGGTGGAGCACTGTGCAGCAGAGCTGTACGACGTCATCTGCCGCCGTGCCGGCATCTCCCGGTAATCTGTTTTTGAAGGAGCTGGACCCATGCCCAGAACGGTGGGTGTTGCCGTAAGCAACGCAACCTTTCATTTTGATAAGATCTACACCTATGCCGTCATGCCGGACCAGCAGAACACCGTCCGTCTGGGCAGCATGGTGCTGGTGCCCTTTGGCAGAGGCAGCCGCCCCCGCATGGGGGTGGTGCTGGCGTGTGATGCCGAACCGGAAAACTCCAAGCTGAAGTTCCTCTTCGACGTTGCCCCTGCCTCCGCCTGCCTGACCCCGGAACTGCTGGGGCTGGTGCATTTTCTGAAGGAGCGCACTTTCTGCACCTACTACGAGGCGGTAAAAGCGGTGATCCCCTACGGGGCACAGTACAAGCCTACGGTGGCAGCAGACGGGGTGACCCCGGTGCTGCAGAAACAGCTGGTCCGCCACACCGAAAATTCCTATCGTCTGGTGGGGCAGCTGCCGGCAAAGCCCAAGCCCACCGCCAAGCAGCTGGCGGCAGTGACCCTGCTCAGCGGCGGGGCACGCACCCTGACCGAGTTGGAAGAAAAGGGCATTAGCCGGGCAGTGCTGGACAATCTGTGCACAAAAGGGGTGCTGGAGTGCAGCAAGGTGAACAAATCCATTGACCTGTACGCCTCCATCCCCCTGCGGAACGATCCCGTGACCCTCACGCAGGAGCAGCAGGCGGCATACGATGCCCTTGCGCCGCAGCTGGAGGATGACGCTCCCCACTCGGCGCTGCTGTACGGCGTTACCGGCAGCGGAAAAACGCTGGTGTTTTTAAAGCTCATTGCCCGCTGCCTGGAAATGGGACGCCGGGCACTGGTGCTGGTGCCGGAGATCAGCCTGACGCCCCAGATGATCCTGCGGCTGAAAAGTCAGTTCGGCAAACGGGTGGCGGTGCAGCATTCCGCCCTGAACCATACGGAGCGGCTGCTGCAGTGGCAGATGATCCAGGACGGCGGCGCAGACATCGTGGTAGGCACCCGCAGCGCCATCTTCTCGCCGCTGGAAAACATCGGGCTGATCATCATTGACGAGGAGCAGGAGCACACCTACCGCTCCGAGTCCGCTCCCCGGTACTCGGCGCATGAGGTGGCACGGCAGCGCACCGCCGAAAACGGTGCCCTGCTGCTGCTTGCCAGCGCCACCCCCAGCACAGAGAGCTTTTACGCAGCGCAGAAGGGGCGCACTCGGCTGGTGCGGCTGACCCGGCGCTACGGCGGCAACCCTCTGCCCAGTGTCCGTATCGTGGATATGCGGGCAGAACTGGCTGCCGGCAACCCCCGGGAGATCAGTCTGACGCTGGAGGACGCCATCCGCCGGAATCTGGAGGCAAAAAAGCAGACCATCCTGCTGCTGAACCGCCGGGGCTACCAGACCATGGCACAGTGCGAGGACTGCCGGGAGGTGCTGAAGTGCCCCAAATGCAGCGTCCCCATGGTCTACCATAAGTCGGCAAAGCGGGTCATGTGCCATTACTGCGGCACCCAGATGGAGCCGCCCACCCTCTGTCCTGCCTGCGGCGGCAAGCTGCAATACAGGGGCTTTGGCACCCAGAAGGCAGAGGAGGAGCTTGCATCTCTTTTCCCGCAGGCAAAGGTGCTGCGGATGGATCAGGATTCCACCGCCGCCAAGGACGCCCACGAAAAGATGCTTGCAAAATTTGCAGACCACGAGTACGATATCATGGTGGGCACCCAGATGGTGGCAAAGGGGCTGGATTTTGAGGACGTGACCCTTGTGGGGGTGCTGGGCATCGACTCGCTGCTGTTTGCTCAGGGGTTCCGTGCCTACGAGAACGTGTTCAGCCTCATCACGCAGGTGGTGGGGCGCAGCGGCAGAGCAAAGGACCCCGGTCATGCCATCATCCAGACCACCGACCCGGATAATCCGGTGCTGAATCTTGCCGCTGCTCAGGACTACGATGCGTTTTTTGAGCAGGAGATCTCCTACCGCAAGCTGGGCTTGTACCCGCCCTTCTGCGGGCTGTGCGTCATAGGCTTTGCCGGGGCAAAGGAGATAGATACCGCCCGTGCTGCGGCACGGTTCTCGGAGATCCTGGGGCAGCACGCCTCTCGGCAGCCGGACCTGCCTTTGCGGGTACTGGGACCGGTGCCCGGCAGCATCGAAAAGATCAACGACACCTATCGCTACAAACTTACCGTCAAGTGCCGCAACGACCGCCGTTTCCGGGATCTGGTACGCAGCGCACTGGAACAATACGAAAAAGAAAAACTGCCGTCCAAAGCAACCGTTGTGGTGGATCTGCATTCGGACGGCGATATCTGAATTTTGGAGGTACCATTCATGGCTATCCGTAACATTGTAAAAGAAGGCGACCCCATCCTGAACAAGGTCTGCCGCCCTGTGACCAACTTTGACGACCGTCTTGCCACCCTGCTGGACGACATGCGGGAAACGATGATCGCCGCCGACGGCGTGGGTCTGGCAGGACCGCAGGTGGGTATGCTGCGCCGCCTGTTCGTGGTGTGGGATACCACCGATGCTCCGGAGGAGATCCCTGCAGACTACCAGTACAAGTTCATCGACTTTGTAAACCCGGAGATCATCGCTGTGTCCGAGGACGAGGAGACCGCCTACGAGGGCTGCCTGTCCTTCCCGGGACACAATGGCGCCGTGACCCGTCCGGCTGCCGTAAAGGTCCGTGCACAGGACCGCCACGGTGAGTGGTTCGAGCTGGAAGCAGAGGACCTGCTGGCACGGTGCATCCAGCACGAGAACGACCATCTGGACGGCATCACCATCATGGAGTCCAGCGAGTATTTCTACGAGGACACCGAAGAGGGCAAGGAAGCTGCCCGGAAAGCGAAAGGAAACAAGTAATGCGCATTCTTTTTATGGGCACCCCGGACATTGCCGCAGAGTGCCTCAAAGCGCTGTATGCCGCCGGTCATGAGATCTGCGGCGTATACACCCGCCGGGATAAGCCGGTGGGACGCAAGCAGGTGCTCACCGCACCTCCGGTAAAGGAAGTGGCGCTGGAGCATGGCACCCCGGTGTTCCAGCCCCGGACCCTCCGGGACGGCGGCGAGGATGAGAATATCCGTACCCTTGCGCCGGAACTGATCGTGGTGGTGGCATACGGCTGCATCCTGCCCGCCAGCGTGCTGAGCATCCCGAAGCATGGCTGCATCAACCTCCATGTTTCGCTGCTGCCCAAGTACCGGGGCAGCGCACCGGTACAGTGGTCGGTGCTGAACGGGGACCCGGAGACTGGCGTGTCCATCATGCAGATGGATGAGGGGCTGGACACCGGCGATGTGCTCCGCTGTGAGAAGATCGTCATTGACCCGGAAGAGACCAGCGGCGAGCTGTTCGACCGGGTGACGGCGGTGGGTGCACGGGTGCTGTGCGAGATTATCCCCGCCATTGCGCAGGGCAGTCTGAAGCCTATGGCGCAGGATCACGCACATGCCACCCTTGCCCCCATGCTCAGCAAGGAGATGGCAGAGTTTCATCTTACGGATACAGCGGAACACATCCACAACTGGGTCCGGGGCATGAATCCCTGGCCCGGGGCATGGTTTGTGACCTCCGGGGGCAAAAAGCTCAAGGTGAACCAGTGCCGTGTGGCGGCGTCGGCAGGGGAGGCACCGGGCACGGTGCTTGCCACCAAGCCCTTGACCGTGGCGTGCGGTGAAGGTGCCGTCCAGTTGCTGCAGGTGGTGCCGGAGGGCAAGAAGCCCATGGAGGGCACTGCCTTTGCCGCCGGTCTGCGTCTGAAAACGGGGGACCTGCTCTGATGGGGGCGAATCCCCGGGCAGCAGCGGTGGCAGCGCTGGTGCGTCAGGAACAGGACGGCTTTTCCAATCTGGTTCTGGATGCCGAGCTGCGGCGTCAGGAGCTGGAAGAACGGGATAAGGCGTTTGCCAGCGCCATTTTCTATACGGTGCTGGAACACCGGGGCACCCTGGACTATATTCTGGAACAGTTTCTGCCCAAGGGTCTTGCAAAACTGGACCCCCCGGTGCGGGAGATCCTGCGTTCCGCACTGGCACAGGCACGCTATATGCAGGTGCCGGTGTCTGCTGCCGTGAACGAGGCGGTCAAGCTGACCCGCAGCTTTAAAAAGTCCAGCGCCTCCGGGCTGGTCAATGCGGTCCTCCGCCGTGCCTGCGGATACGATCTGGATAAGGCAGTCTTTGCCGATGAGATCCAGCAGCTTATGGTGCTGGGCTCTGCGGGGCAGGATGTGGCACAGTTCCTCAGCCGGAACTATCCGGAAGAGGCACTGGAGATTCTGACTCGCAGCGCAGACAGCGGGCTTACCAGCCTCCGTGCAAATCCTCTCCGAACCACCGTGCCGGAGCTTTGTGCAAAGCTTGCAGAATGTGGTGTGGAGGCGCAGCCCGGCATCGTGCCCGGCAGCGTTCTGGCACGGTTTCAGGGCAGCCCGGCGGAGCAGGAGCTGTTCCGCAAGGGCTATTATCATGTGGAGGGACAGACAAGTCAGCTTGCCGCCCTCTGCGTGGGAGCACAGCCCGGGGAAACGGTGCTGGACCTGTGCGCTGCCCCCGGCGGCAAAACCATCCTGCTGGCGGAACAGATGCAGAACACCGGCACGCTTTACAGCTGCGATGCAGCCGAGAACCGTGTGGGACTGATCCGCACAGCGGTGGACCGCATGGGTCTCACCAATGTAAAGACCCTGTGCAGCGATGCCACAAAGCGGGACCCCGCTCTGCCGCTGGCAGACCGCATCCTTACGGATGTGCCCTGCAGCGGGCTGGGCATCCTGGCAAAAAAGCCGGATCTGCGCTACAAAAAGCTGGAACCGCAGCGGCAGGCAGAGCTGCACGCCGTGCAGGCGTCTATTCTGGATACGGCGGCGCAGCTGCTCAAACCCGGGGGACGGCTGGTGTACTCCACCTGCACCATCGACCCGGCAGAAAATCAGCAGCAGGTCGCCGCTTTTGTGCAGCGTCACCCGGAGTTTTCGGTGCTGGAGCCGGAGGTGGGGATGCCTGCAGGCATGACCGTAGGAGAATGGGGCTGCCTTTCGGTGCCCAGCCGTACCGGCATGGATGGCTTCTTCCTGTGTGCCATGGAAAAAGCCTCCGGGACCATCCGGTAAAAGGCATGGTCCACAGGTAGTAAACAATAGGAGAACACAATGGAACAAAAACGCTGTATTTCTTCTCTGACGCTGGAACAGCTGTCCGCTGAGCTGAAAGCACTGGGGCAGCCGGGTTTCCGGGCAAAGCAGATCTTCCACTGGGTGCATCAGAAGCTGGTCACCGAGTTTTCGGCAATGACCGATCAGCCCAAGACTCTGCTGGCAAAGCTGGAAGAAAACTTTTATATTGCCGCCCCCCGGATCCAGCGCCGTCAGGAAGCAAAGGACGGCACGGTGAAATATCTGCTGCAGATGGCAGACGGCAACTGCATCGAAACGGTGGTCATGCGCTACCACTATGGCAACACGGTGTGCGTGTCCACCCAGGTGGGCTGCCGCATGGGCTGCCGGTTCTGCGCTTCCACGCAGGCAGGACGGGTGCGCAATCTGGAAGCAGGAGAGATCTGCTCCGAGATCTACACCGCCCAGAAGGACATCGGGGAACGCATTTCCCACATCGTGCTGATGGGCATTGGGGAGCCGCTGGATAATTTTGACGAAGTGATGCGGTTTCTGGAAAATATCACCTCCCCGGAGGGCGTCAACATCGGGATGCGCAACATCAGCCTTTCCACCTGCGGTCTGGTGCCCAAGATCGACCAGCTGGCAGAGAAGAAATTGCAGCTGACCCTTTCGGTGTCCCTGCACGCCCCCAACAACCAGATCCGCAGCGGCATGATGCCGGTCAACGATGCCTACCCGGTGGAGCAGCTCATGGAAGCGGTGCGCCGCTATCAGGACACCACCGGACGCCGGGTCAGCTTTGAATATTCCATGGTGCGTGGGGTCAATGATTCCGATGCCTGCGCAAAGCAGCTGGCAGACCTGATCCGGGGCATGGGCGCTCATGTAAACCTTATCCCCATCAACCCGGTGGACGGCAGCCCCTACTCTGCCACCGATGCGGCAAACGTGCGGCGGTTCCAGCAGAAGCTGGAGAGCCTTGGGGTCAACGCCACGGTGCGCCGCCGTCTGGGCAGCGAGATCAGCGCCGCCTGCGGGCAGCTGCGCCGGGATGAGATGAACGGAAAGGCATGAGCAGAAGGAGAAGGCTATGAAACTTGCAGGAAAAACGGACGTAGGGCGGGTCCGGCAGGATAATCAGGACGACTACCGTGCCGGGGAACTGCCCGGCGATGGGGCGTGGGGGCTGGTCTGTGATGGTATGGGCGGCGCACGAGGCGGACAGGAAGCATCCCGCAGCGCCTGCGATGTGATCGAGCGCTGCTTCCGGCAGCAGTACAGCCGCTGTATGCCCGGGGAGGAAGAAGACTTTCTGCGCAAGACCCTGCTCAGTGCCAACCGCTTTGTATTCCAGAAGGCGGCGCAGGACGAGACCCTTGCCGGCATGGGTACAACGGCGGTGTGCGCACTGGTGCGCTCCGGCAGGGCATACCTGTGCCATGCGGGAGATTCCCGGGGGTATCTGTTCCGGGATGGGCAGCTTACCCAGCTCACCCACGACCACTCCTATGTGCAGGAACTGGTGGACTGCGGTACCATCACCGTGGAGGAGGCAGAGCACCATCCCCAGAAAAACATCATCACCCGGGCACTGGGGGTGGATTACCGGCTGGTTCCGGAGTTCACCCAGCTGGATGTGCAGCCGGGGGATGAGCTGCTGCTGTGCTCCGACGGGCTGACCAATGCGGTGCCCAAGGCACAGCTGGAACAGCTGCTGCGCACGGAGAACTTTTACGATCTGCCGGACCGGATGATCCGCACCGCCAACGAGAACGGCGGGTCGGACAACATCACCGCCCTGCTGATGCAGGTGGAGCCCATGGAGGTGCGTCATGGATAATCTGATCGGCAAAAAGCTGGACGGGCTGTACGAGGTCCGGGAGCTCATCGGCTCCGGCGGCATGGCAAATGTGTACAAGGCAGTGATGCTGGGACACAACGGTCCCGTGCCGGTGGGCACGGTGGTGGCGGTAAAGGTGCTGCGGCAGGAATACACCCACGACCCGGATCTGGTCCGCCGCTTCAAAAACGAATCCAAGGCGATCTCGCTGCTGAACCATCCCAACATCGTCAAGGTCTATGACGTGTCGGTCAACGACGATCTGCAGTACATCGTCATGGAATACGTGGACGGCATGACCCTGCGGGAGTACCTGAACGAGCGGGGAGGAAAGCTCAGCAGCCGGGAAACGGTGCACTTTATCTCCCAGATCCTCAAGGCACTGGAACACGCCCACGCAAATGGGGTAGTCCACCGGGACATCAAGCCCCAGAACATCATGCTGCTGGACAACGGACAGCTGCGGATGATGGATTTTGGCATTGCACGGATCTCCCGGGCAGACAACCAGCTGCTGGTGGGCAAGGCAATGGGCAGCGTCCACTATATCAGTCCGGAGCAGGCAAAGGGCGACGAGACCGACTGCACCAGCGACATCTACTCCGTAGGCGTCATGATGTACGAGATGCTTTCCGGTCATCTGCCCTTTGACGCCGACGATGTGGTGGAGGTGGCGATCAAGCAGATCTCGGATCAGCCCAAGTCCCTGCGGGAGATCGCACCGGAAGTGCCCGGCGCACTGGTGGAGATCACCGAAAAGGCAATGGCAAAGCTGCCCCAGAACCGCTACGCTTCCGCCCGGGAGATGCTGGACGCACTGGACACTTATGTCCAGAATCCCTCGGTCATGTTCGAATATCAGTATATTACAGAAGATGCACCCGAAAAGGTGGTGAAACGCACGATGAATCAGAACAGAGCACATCGCCAGCCGGAGCCTTCCGCTCCCCGCAGAAAAAAACGCAAGACGATCTTTCTTCCGGCACTGCTGGGCATTACCATTGCATTCTGTATTGCCTGCCTGCTGCTGAACTACCTGATCCTGAACGACTCCTCCAACCTGATGAACAACAAAGCAGATATCGTGCTGGGGGACTATATCGGTATGACCCAGGAGCAGGCACAGGCAGTGGATCAGATCGCTTCCGGTCAGATCAAGGTCACGTGGGAGCAGGAATACAACAGCAACTATGCGGCAGGTTATATCTACAAGCAGTCCCCGGTCTCCGGACGCAACGTCCGGGAGGGACAGAGCGTGACCCTTACCGTCAGTCTGGGCACCCAGTATGTCACGGTGCCGGACCTGACCAACTACGTCCAGTCGGATGCGGAACAGCAGCTGAAGGATCTGGGGGTCTCGGTGCTGGTGACCCAGGCAGTGGATACCTCGGTTGCCGCCGGTGCGGTCATCCGCACCGACCCTGCCGCAGGCACCCAGGTAGAGGCGGGTACCACCGTCATCGTCTATATCAGCCGTCCTCAGGTGGCAACCACCACCAAGGTGCCCTCGCTGATCGGCTTGACCGTGGATGATGCCCGCACCCTGCTGGTGCAGAACCGTCTGGGTCTGGGCAGCCAGACCGACCAGTACAGCGACCAGCCTGCAGGTGCCATCATCGGGCAGGATCCTCAGGCTGGTTCCACCGTAAAGCTCAACGACCGGGTCAACATCGTGGTCAGCGCCGGACCGGAACCCGAATCGGAGGCACCTTCGTCCTCCGGAGAAGGCGGCTGGTGGAATGAGCTGTGGGGCGGAGGCTCTTCTTCCAGCTCCACAGCCACGGAGGAACCCGGCTCCAGCTCCGGCGGCGGATTTTCCGGCGGTTTTGGCGACTTCTGGTCGTCGCTGCTGGGCTGACGGAGGATGTGCATGAAGGGCTATATCGTAAAAGGCATCGGCGGATTTTACTATGTAAAGACGCCGGAGGGCATCGTGGAGTGCAAGCCCCGGGGCATCTTCCGCAAAAAGAAGATCGCACCGGTGGCAGGGGATGAGGTCACACTGGAGACCGAAAACGGTGCGTCGGTCATCGCCGAGATCGCACCCCGCCGGAATGTGTTCGTGCGTCCCCCGGTGGCAAATCTGGATGTGCTGTTCCTTGTGGCAAGCACCACCCAGCCCACCCCCAGCACTCTGGTGCTGGATAAGCTTTCGGCGATCGCCGTGGATAAAGGGGTGCAGCCGGTGATCGTCTGCACCAAGGGTGACCTTGCCGAGGCGGCGTTTCTGCAGCAGGCATACGAAAAATCCACCCTGCCCTTTATCCGGATCAGCTATGACACCGGCGAAGGACTGGATGAGGTCAGGCAGTGGATCAACGGGCGGCTGTGCGCCTTCTGCGGCAACTCCGGCGTGGGCAAATCCACCCTGCTGAATGCGCTGCTGCCGGAGGTGGAACGGGAGACCGGTGAGATCAGCCAGAAACTGGGACGGGGTCGCCATACCACCCGGGAAGTGACCATCTTCGAGGCGTTCGGCGGGCGCATTGCGGACACCCCGGGCTTTGCCAGTCTGGAAGCAAACCGTGCCGGCTTTATCCCAAAGGAAAATCTGGAGCACGCCTTTCCGGAATTTGGACCCTATCTGGGAGAGTGCCAGTTCACCGGCTGCTCTCACCGCTCCGAAAAGGGCTGTGCCGTCCGTGCCGCACTGGCGGAGGGCAAGCTGTCCCAGACCCGGTACGACAGCTATTGTGCCATGTACGACGAGGTCAAGGACGTCAAGGACTGGCAGCGCCCCCGGACGCTGTAAAAACAAGGAATGAGGATACTATGTCGCGTTGTGTGATCTTGTCGGCGTGCCCGGTCTCGCCGGAACTTGCGGGACTGCTGCGGGAGGATGATTTTATCATCGCCTGCGATGCAGGCTACCGCAACTGTGTGTCTCTGGGCTGCAAACCGGACATTATCGTGGGGGATTTTGACACCGCACCCTGCCCCCCGCAGCAGGACGATGTGGTGGTTTTGCCCCACGTCAAGGACGATACGGACACCGAGTACGCCGCAAAGCTTGCCACCCAGAAAGGCTTTGACCAGGTGCTGCTGCTGGGGGTGTTGGGAGGCAGGCGGATGGAACACACGCTGGCAAACCTCTGCACCGGTCTTGGGCTGGAACAGCGGGGGACCCGTGCCACCCTGCAGGATGAGCGCTCCCGCATCACCTTTGTGATGCCGGGGGAGACCCGCCGCTACCCCAGAGAAAAGTTCTTTTACCTCTCGGTCTTTCCCATGGAGGGTCGTGCCGAAGGGGTCTGTGAACAGGGGTCTTTCTACGAGCTGACCGACGCCGTGCTGACCGCAGGCTACCCGCTGGGGGTCAGCAATGAATACGCCGAAGACTCGGACTGCATCACCATCTCCACCCGCAAGGGGGCGCTGGTGGTGGTGGAGACCCTGCCGGATTAAAAAGGAACATTCCGGACCCCGACTGCCTATACTGTAGTATCCAGAGGAAAGGCGGGATGGGTATGCAGGTCATCGTTCTCAAAAGCCCCAGATGTCTGCGGGGCGTGCTGCGCAGGCTTTTTGGGATCTCCGGCAAAACACAGGAATAACGCTTGCAAAACTCCTGCAGGGCAGATGCTCTGCAGGAGCTTTTTTGCGCATATTTTTCCCGCCGGGCACATACCCTGAGATAGAAAACGGAACGGGGAAGGAGCGCGCTGCATGGAGCTGAAGATCTTCCGGGATACCATGCCATATGCCGGTACGGGCTGTACCGTCAAGGCGGAACTCCCGCTGGAAACCGAGGTGCTGATCTCGGATTATCTGCCGCCGGTGTTCAAACTGGTAAAATGCTTTGCAAAGACCGTAGTGTTGCAAAAACAGCTGCAGCCCGGCAGGCTGACACTGGAGGGCTACCTGCGCTGTACCATCTTTTATCAGGGAGAGGAGGGAGCAGGGCTTTGCCAGACCGAGCAGAAACTGCCCTTCAGCCGTCAGCTGGAGCTGCCGGAGTTTGACTTTACCGCATGGACGGCGGTGGTGGAGGGGCAGACCGAGTACCTGAACAGCCGTGCCCTTACCCCCCGGCGGATCGAGGTGCGGGGTGCCGTGGGTCTGGTGGTGTCGGTGTATGCCCAGAACAACACCGAGGTCATCACGGCGCTGGCAGAGGGCGGTATCCAGCAGCAGCTGCGGACGCTGAAAGGGCTCCGCAGTACCGCTGTGCTGGATAAGCTGGTGACCGTTCAGGGAGAGCTGTCTTTTCCGCAGGAACCGGCGGCGGTGCTGGACATCACCGGTACAGCGCAGGTCCGGGAGGTAAAACTCCTGTCCGGCAAAGGGGTGGTCAAGGGAGAGCTTCAGGTCAGCTGTGCATGGCGTGCAGCAGGAGACACCACCCTGCAGTGCCGGACAACGGTTTTAGGGATCAATCAGGTCCTGGACATTCCCGGCGTTACCGAGGACTGCCGGTGTCTGGTGGTGCTGGAACCCATCGGCTTTACGCTGGAACAGGCAGGACAGGACGCCCCTGCATCCCTGACGGCAAGCGTGATGCTTCACCTGCGGAGCTGGCGTGAGTATCAGCTGCAATATGTCTCCGATGCCTTCTCCACAAAGTACGAAACCACCCTTTCTCCCCGGGAACTGGCGACTCAGCAGCGCCGTTGTCCGCTGCGGGTAGTCCACGCAATAAGCCCTTTCTCCCCGGGAACTGGCGACTCAGCAGCTGGTGTGTATGCTGGATGATACGGTCACCGTCACCGGTTCCGGGGCACTGCCGGATGCAGGGGCACAGCTGCGGGCGTGCTTTGTGTCCTACGGTCCGGTGCAGGTAACGGCACAGGGAGAAGGCTGTGCGCTTACGGCACATGCCGTTGCCACCGCCTTTGTGGAGAACAGCCTTGGGGAGCTGGAAAGTTACGAAAAAACGTTGGAAGTCCGTATGCCGCTGGAGCCTTCCGTGCCGCCGGAGCAGCAGCTCTATCCGGAGTGCTGGCTGAGCACTCTGGACGTCCGGTGCAGCTGCTCCGACGGAAAGCTGGAAGTCGCCATTACGGTGCGTGCCGAGGGAGCGGTCTACCGGCAGACCGCAGCACAGGGCATCGACACCATAGAACTGGGCGAGGAGCTGGTGCCCGCAGACCCGGAGATCTCTCTGCGGATCTACTACGCACAGGCAGGGGAAGAAGTCTTTTCCATTGCCCGGCGGTTCCATGTGTCCCCGGCGCAGATGGTGGCGGCAAACGGACTGGAAGAAGATACCGAGGTGCTGCCTCAGCCCCGGCATTTTCTGGTGCCGGGCACCTGAGCGCAAAAAAAACGCCGTCTCCCCATGGAAACGGCGCTTGGATTTCTTTGCGATTTCTGCCTGACGGCGTACACTTTACCCGTCAGGCTTTTGTTTTGTCTGCGGTTCAGAAAAGCTCTGCTTTTTTGGCAGCAGCAGCCACCACATGCCCCACAAGGACCGAGGTGGTGACAGTGCCCACTCCGCCGGGCACCGGGGTGATAGCGTCCACTACCGGTTCTGCGGCGGCAAACCGAACGTCACCGCACAGCCTGCCCTCTTCATTGACATGGATGCCCACATCCACCACCGTCTGTCCGGCACGCAGGCAGTCTGCGCCTACGGCTCCCATCCTGCCCATGGCGACTACCACCACGTCTGCCTCTCTGCACAGGGCAGGCAGGTCCCGGGTGCGGGAGTTGCACAGGGTAACGGTGGCGTTTTCCCGGTCCAGCATCATGGCGGCAGGTTTGCCCACCACAAGGCTGCGCCCCACCACCACGGCACGCTTGCCGGACAGGGGTACGCCGTAGTATTTCAGGATCTCCAGACACGCCTGTGCCGTGCAGGGCGGGTAGCCCAGCTCCGTATTGGTAAACACGCCTGCAAGGGAGGCGTCGGTGATGCCGTCAATGTCCTTTTCCGGCGCAAGGGTGGCACGGACAGCGGTGTCGTCAAACTGCTTGGGCAGAGGGCGGAACAGCAGACAGCCGTGGATGCTGTCATCCCCGTTGATCTGCCGGATCACGTCCAGCAGCTGCTCCTGCTGTGCATCGGCGGGCAGCAGATACTGCTTTACCTCCACGCCCACCTTGCCGCAGCGGGTCATGACCCCCCGCTCGTAGGAGAGGTCGTCCTCCCGTTCGCCTACCCGCACGACAGCGAGGGTGGGCAGAACGCCCTTTGCCTTCAGCTGCTCACACAGGGCAGCGCTGCGTTCGTTCATAGCGGCGACCACCGGTGCGCCTTTCAAGATCGTTGCCATTGGTCATTCCTCCCTCAGTCTGCGGTCTACCCGGGTAAATACGGTATCGGCGCGGGGCAGGAAACCATCCAGCAGCCCCTGTGCCTGTTTGTTCAGCTGTTCCGCGCGGCTGCGGTCCTTCATCAGCTTTGTGTTGACAAAAACATTCAGGCTTGCCGCCTGCAGTGCCGCCTTGCAGAGCACAGCGGCGCAGCCTGCATCCGAAAGAGCAAGCACGCTGCCCTTGGCGGCGTATTCCTCTGCCAGAAGGATCCCCTCTGCGCAGCAGCCCATGATCTGCAGCGGCACGGCGCAGGCAGTGTTCAAAGCGTTTTCCAGCACGGCAGCCTTGTGTGCCTGCTGCTCCGGGGTGTCCTTGGGCAAGCCGTAGGCGGCAGCAAGGGGAGCAAAGCCCTCAGCGTCTGCCTGCACCAGCTCTTCCAGCTCCCGGCGCAGGGTCTCGGCACGGGCGTTCAGGGACTGGATCTCTGCCTCCACCGCTGCGTATTTCTTTTTGCCCGTGGTCAGGCTGCCCACCATGTTGCCCAAAGCAACGCCTGCAGCTCCCGCCAGAGCAGCAGCACCGCCGCCCCCCGGAGCAGGCGCTTTGCCGGCAAGGTCGCTGAGAAACTGCCTGCAGCTCAGGTCCATCATTTCCATTGGTAAACCTCTCTCTCTGTTACAAATCCATCCAGCCGCCGGTCGTGCCGGTCTGTGACCACCTGCTCCACCCGCTGCACCTCAAAGGCAACGCCGATCTGCACCGCTTTTTTGCAGCGGGGCAGGTAGCGGTCATAATATCCCTTGCCCATGCCCACCCGGCAGCACCGGGCGTCAAAGGCGGTGCAGGGCACCAGCACAAGGTCCAGCTGTTCCGGTTTCAGCAGCACCGACCGCTGCAGCACCGGGGTGCGGATGCCGTAGCGTCCGACCTCCCAGCCATCCGCCGCCGGTACGGCGGCAGTAAGGCAAAAGTCCTCGCCGCATACCGGGTAAGCGACGGTTTTGCCCTCCTGCACAGCCGCCGCCCCAAGGGCAGCAAGGTCTGCTTCGCCGCCAAACGCCGCATAAAGCAGGATGGTATCTGCCCGGCGGTAGGGCTCCAGCTCCAGCAGACGGCGGCATAGTGCCCGGTTTGCCGCTGCACGGACATCCTCCGGCAGAGCACGGCGGGCGGCTATCCCATTTTTACGCTGCTGCTGTTTCGCCTCGGCTGTGGTCACGCAAAAAACACCTCGCTTCATCTTCCGGAACAGGGACCTGAAAAATACACAAAAATGGCGGTGCATTTTTATACAAGTATAATAAACACTTCACTAAAAAAAAGCAAGCCTTTTGGCAAAATAGAAGTTGAAGGTTTTACAGCTTTCTGCTATGATAATAAAAAGAAATGCGGTCTCTGCCCCGGCAGAGCAGGCGTTTTTTGCGATGTATCAAAAAAGAGGGGTAACTACTATGTACAAAGAAATGATGGACACCATCGGTCTGGTAAACACGGCAGACCCGGAGCTTGCAGCGGCAATGGACCGGGAGCTGACCCGTCAGCGCCAGAATATCGAACTCATCGCCAGCGAGAACATCGTTTCCCCGGCGGTCATGGCGGCAATGGGCAGCGTCCTCACCAATAAGTACGCCGAGGGTCTGCCCGGCAAGCGCTACTACGGCGGCTGCGTCTATGTGGACGAGGTGGAGAACATCGCCATCGAGCGCGCCTGCAAGCTGTTTGGGGCAAAGTATGCCAATGTCCAGCCTCACTCCGGCGCACAGGCAAACCTTGCGGTCTACTTTGCGCTGCTGGAGCTGGGGGATACGGTCATGGGCATGGACCTGTCTCAGGGCGGTCATCTGACCCACGGCTCTCCGGTGAACATGTCCGGCAAAAACTACCACTTTGTTTCCTACGGCGTCAACGACGATGGGATCATCGACTACGCCGAGCTGGAAAAGCAGGTCAAAAAGGTGCGCCCCAGAATGATCGTGGCAGGTGCCTCTGCCTATCCCCGTGCCATTGATTTTGAAAAACTCGCCCAGATCGCCCACGGCTACGGCGCCTACCTGATGGTGGACATGGCGCACATTGCCGGTCTGGTGGCAGGCGGGCAGCACCAGAGCCCGGTGCCCTACGCCGATGTGGTGACCACCACTACTCACAAGACCCTGCGGGGACCCCGGGGCGGTCTGATCCTCACCAACAACCCCATCCTTGCCAAGCGCATCAACTCTGCGGTGTTCCCCGGCACTCAGGGCGGCCCCCTGGAGCACGTCATTGCCGCCAAGGCAGTCTGCTTTGGGGAGGCACTGAAGCCGGAGTTTAAGGAATACGCCCGTAAGATCGTAGAAAATGCACAGGCACTGGCAGCGGCGCTGCAGGACCGGGGAGTCAAGCTGGTCTCCGGCGGCACCGACAACCACCTGATGCTGGTGGACCTGCGGGACGAGGAGTGCACCGGCAAGGAGCTGGAAGCACGTCTGGACAGCGTCCACATCACCGCCAACAAGAACACCGTCCCCGGCGAGACCCGCAGCCCCTTTGTCACCTCCGGCGTCCGTCTGGGCACCCCTGCCGTCACCACCCGAGGCATGGGCGCAGCGGAAATGAAGGTGATCGCAGACTGCATTGCAGACTGCATCTGGAACTACGATGAGAAGCGTGACGACATCGCCGCCCGGGTCCTCAAGCTGACCCACGACTTCCCGCTGTATCAGTAAGCGGAAGCCTTTCTGAAACCAACCTGCAAAGCCATCTGTGCCGTAAAGCGGTGCAGATGGCTTTGCTTTTGAGAAAACTGTGGTATACTGGGGAAAACCGACCCAGGAGGACGTGGAATGAAACAGAATTTTTGGCTTGCAGCGGCAGGGATGGCTCTGCTGCTGGGGTTGTGCCTGACCGCCTGCACACCAACGACCGAGGAGGCAGCAGCATCTTCTCAAACCGAACCGGAAACCGCCGGAACGGTATATCTGTACGGAGAAGAACACGCAAATGAGGAAATTATCGCACAGGAACTGGAACTTTGGGAAGAACTCTATGCCGCAGGAGCACGAGACCTGTTTTTGGAGGATGGTTACGCAAGCGCACAGCTTTTAAATCGATGGATGCAGGCGGAGGATGATACGCTCCTGAACGAACACTTTAAAGCGGTACAGGGAACCTATGGCGGCAGTGAGTACTATCGGGCATTTTACGAGAAGATCAAACAGAATTGTCCGGAAACGGTTTTTCATGGAACGGACATCGAGCACCAGTATCGGTCGCTGGGGTATCAGTATCTGACCTATCTGGCAGCAGAAGGCAAAAAAGATTCGCCGGAGTATGCGCAGGTGCTGGAAAGCATCCAGCAGGCAAAGCAGTATTATAGTTACAGCTATGCAGGAAAGGAAGCAGAAGCAGATGCCTACCGGGAAAACTGTATGGCGGAAAACTTCATGCGGGAACTGGAGGCGTTGGATGCCGAGAAAAAGACCGATGTGATGGGAATTTACGGCGCAGTCCATACGGCGCTGGATGGAATGAACTATGAGGACGGTACGGTGCCCTGTATGGCAAATCAGCTCCGCCAGAAATATGGGGAGCGGATCGTCTCCAAAGACCTGAGGAGCAGCGCAAAGGATCTGCCAGGAGAAACGACGCCCGTCATGGGAGAAAAAACACTTACCATTGCAGGCAAGACATACACGGCGATCTATCTGGGAGAAGAGGATATAGCTGCCTGGGCAGGCAAAGCGGTAGGTCGGAGATTTTGGCGGGTAGAAGATGCGTATGCAGACTTTACAACACAGCCCAAAACCAATGATGTGCTTCCCTATAATAACTACCCGGTGCCGGTGCAGGAGGGGCAGGCGTTTGCGCTGGAGTATATCCTAAAAGACGGCACTACCCAGTGGAAGTATTATGCGGCAGACGGCACGGTCTGGCAGGAGATGCCCTCCACCAGGGAATATGCCGTGGAACCGTCTGAGGATTCCTGATGGTGAGAAAAGGAGTAAAACAGAATGCGAGATCAGGCGATCGACCTGTGCGGACGGGTGGATTTTACCCGTACCGCCGATATGCCCCTGCTGGAACGGCAAAGTGCCTTCCGCTTTGCCTGCGCCGGCTGCGGCAACTGCTGCCGGGGCAGGGAAGACATCGTGCTGTCCGGCTTTGACCTGTGGCGGATCGCCGCACGGCTGCGGCTGCCGCCCCGGATGGTGGCACGGGGATACTGCCGTGCCGCCATTGGCAGGGTGAGCCATCTGCCGGTGCTGCGGCTTGCCCCGGTAAAAGAAAACCGGAACAACTGCCCTTTTCTGGAACAGGACCACTGTGCCATCCACGATGCAGAGCCGCTGGTGTGTGCTTTGTATCCGCTGGCGCAGGAGATCAGCAAAGACGGCACTGTAAGTTATTTCCTTCAGCCCACCGGCTGCGGAGGACAGGTCATAGAGGCACGGGTGCAGGACTATCTGGACCGCTACCATGTCCCTGCCCGAGAGCAGACCGATGTGCTGTGGGCGCAGAGCTGTATGACGCTGGAGGACCGGGTGGAGCAGCTGGAGGCAGAGCTGGAACCGGTGCTGGTGCGCCGGATGCAGGATAAGCTCTGGCAGGGGCTGTACTACGGCTATGACTACGCAAAGCCCTTTGCTCCGCAGCTGAAGGCAAACCTGGACTGGCTGGAAGGGGAATTTGCGAAACTGGCGGACTATCAGCAAAAACGAAACAAGCTATCGAAATAATTGATAGATAACTTTTCCATAATCGATAATAAGGGCGGTTTTGCGGGAATAAACCATTGTTTTGCAGAAAGAACTGTGCTATACTTCACGAGTGTAAAGCGAAGGGGATCGAATAGAGGATCACAAAGCGCTTGCCGGTACGGCGTCCTGTCTGCCGTGCCAATGAATGTATAGAGGAGATAGATCATTATGCGTAAAATCACTCGTCGTTCTTTTCTGACTGCTGCCATGGCTTGTGGTGCAGCAGCTGCCCTGTCTGCCTGCGGCGGCTCCACCGCTTCTTCTGCGGCAGCATCTTCGGTTGCGTCTGCAGCTTCCGCCTCCGGCTCTGCCGCTGGCAAAAAGTTCACCGTAGGCATCTGCCAGCTGGTGCAGCATGCCGCGCTGGATGCAGCGACCCAGGGCTTTGAGGATGCCCTCACCGATTCCTTCGGCGAGGACGTCACCTTTGACTTCCAGAACGCTCAGGGTGATTCCGCTACCTGCGCTACCATCACCAACGGCTTTGTCTCTGCCGGTGTGGACCTGATCATGGCAAACGCCACCCCCGCCCTGCAGGCAGCACAGGCGGCAACCAACACCATCCCCATTCTGGGCACCTCCGTCACAGAGTACGGCGTGGCGCTGGGTCTTACTGACTTCAGCGGCGTTGTGGGCGGCAACATCTCCGGCACCTCGGACCTTGCCCCCCTGGACCAGCAGGCAGCTATGATCGTGGAGTGGATGCCGGAGGTCAAAAAGGTGGGTCTGCTGTACTGCTCCGCCGAGGCAAACAGCCAGTATCAGGTGGACGAAGTGCAGAAGTATCTGGAAGAGAAGGGCGTGGTGGTCACCCAGTATTCCTTTGCCGACTCCAACGACCTGTCCTCTGTGTGCCAGAACGCCGCCAATGAGAACGATGCACTGTATGTTCCCACCGACAACACCGTTGCAGCAAACACCGGCATCGTGGACGGTATCTGCCGCCCCGCCAAGAAGCCTGTGTTCGCCGGTGAGGAGGGCATCTGCTCCGGCTGCGGTGTGGCGACCCTGTCCATCAGCTACTACGATCTGGGCTACACCACTGGCGAGATGGCAGTCAAGATCCTGAACGGTGAGGCAGACATCTCCAGTATGCCCATTGAGTACACCGATGTGACCAAGAAGTACAACAAGACCATCTGCGATGAGCTGGGTCTGACCGTGCCGGAAGGCTACGTCGAGATCGAGGCATAAAAAGTCTTACCATAAAAGTTAGCGGAGGAGAGCAGAAAATACTCTTCTCCGCTTTCCCGTATCAAGAAAAAAGTGTATTTACAGGAGGAAAACGTTTTGGACATCATTGCAAGAATTGCCAACCTGCCGGGCGCTTTGCCGGGGGCATGTGCGCAGGGACTGATCTGGGGCATTATGGCGATCGGCGTCTACCTGACCTACCGCATTCTGGATGTGGCAGACCTGACGGTGGACGGCTCCTTTGGTACCGGCGGTGCGGTCTGTGTCATGTGTCTGCTGTCCGGGCAGAACGTCTGGGTCTCGCTGCTGATCGCCGTGCTGGCGGGTCTCGCCACCGGGCTTGTCACCGGGCTGCTCCACACCTTTATGGGCATTCCGGCGATCCTTGCCGGCATCCTGACCCAGCTGGCATTGTATTCCATCAACCTGAAGATCATGGGCAAGGCAAACCAGTCCATCAATGTGGATAAGTACGGTCTGCTCATCTCCCTGCGTTGGGTCAAGGACTTTGCCCTGCGCAACCCCATCGTGATGGTATTGCTGGTCACCGCCGTGGTCATCGGAGTGCTGTACTGGTTCTTTGGCACCGAGCTGGGCTGCAGCATCCGCGCCACCGGTTCCAATCCCGCCATGTCCCGGGCACAGGGCATCAATACCAACCTCAACATCGTGCTGGGTCTGGCGGTGTCCAACGGACTGGTGGCACTGTCCGGCGCACTGCTGAGCCAGTATCAGGGCTTTGCGGATGTGGGCATGGGACGGGGTGCCATCGTCATCGGACTCGCCGCAGTGATCATTGGCGAGGCAGTGTTCGGGCGCATCTTCCACAATTTCGCCCTCAAGATGGTCTCGGTCTCTCTGGGTGCCATCATTTACTACATCGTGATCCAGCTGGTGCTGACTCTGGGCTTTGACGCAAACCTGCTGAAGCTGCTGAGTGCCGCCGTGGTGGCTGTTTTCCTTGCCGTGCCGTACTGGAAGGGCAAGTACTTCTCAAAGCCGGTAAAAAAGGCAAAGGAGGATGCAAAAAATGCTTGAGATCCAGAATGTTTCCAAGACCTTTAACGCTGGCACGGTCAACCAGAAAATCGCTCTGAACGGGCTGAACCTGAAGCTCAACGAGGGGGATTTCGTCACAGTCATCGGCGGCAACGGCGCCGGTAAATCCACCATGCTCAATGCAGTGGCGGGTGTCTGGCCGGTGGATGAAGGCAGGATCCTCATTGACGGGGTGGACGTTACCCGGCTGGGAGAGCATCAGCGTGCCGCTTACATCGGACGGGTCTTTCAGGACCCCATGACCGGCACCGCCGCCACCATGCAGATCGAGGAAAACCTCGCCCTTGCAGCACGCCGGGGCAAGCGGCGCACCCTGCGCATCGGCATCACCAAGGCAGAGCGGGAACAGTACCGGGAGCTGCTCAAGACTCTGGACCTGGGTCTGGAGGACCGGCTTACCGCCCGGGTGGGGCTGCTTTCCGGCGGTCAGCGTCAGGCGCTGACCCTGCTGATGGCAACCATGAACAAGCCCAAGCTCCTGCTGCTGGACGAGCACACCGCAGCGCTGGACCCCAAGACCGCCCTGAAGGTGCTGACCCTCTCCGCCAAGATCGTGGAGGAGAACCATCTTACCACCATGATGATCACCCACAACATGAAGGATGCCATCCGCTACGGCAACCGGCTCATCATGATGCACGAGGGACACATCATCTACGACGTCTCCGGGGAGGAAAAGAAGAATCTCCACGTGTCGGATCTTCTTGCCAAGTTCCAGATCGCCAGCGGCGGTGAGTTTGCCAATGACCGCATGATCCTGACCTGAAGAGAAAATGCGATGACAGAATTTTGGAAACGAGCAGCGGCGATGGTCGTCAGCGTTGCATTGGTCGGTGCTATGCTTCCCAGTGCATTCTCGGAACAAGCAACGGATGCTGTGGAAGCAAAACTTACAGAAATGACTTTACGGGAAAAGGTTGGGCAGTTGTTCTGGGTGCGCCCCGAAGCGCTGGACTTTTCACTGAACCCTGAGAAAAAGAAGCTGACGCAGACCATGCGGCAGAATCTGGAACAGTATCCGGTGGGCGGAATCGTGGTTTTTAAGGGGAACATTCAGGACGAAAGCCAGCTTTCCTCTTTGATCGCAGATTTCCAAAGTGCCTCCAAAATACCGATGATCGTGGCCGTTGATGAAGAGGGCGGCTCAGTCGCCCGGCTGGCAAACCATGAGGCATTCTCTCTGCCTAAATATAAGAGCGCCCGGGATATTGGTGCAACGGGCGATCCGGAGCAGGCACGTCAGATGGGTCAGACCATCGGCAGCTACCTGCGGGCTTACGGGTTCAATCTGGACTTTGCGCCGGTTGCAGATGTGGATTCCAACCCAGCCAATCCGGTCATCGGCAGGCGGGCTTATTCCACAGATGCGCAGCAGGCGGCGCAGATGGTGACCGCTGCAGTGGAGGGCTTCCACGATGCCGGAATGCTTTGCACGGTAAAGCATTTTCCGGGTCATGGGGATACCGGGGAGGATAGTCACTATGGAACGGCGACATCCTACAAGACTTGGGAAGAAATGAAAGCAACAGAGATGCTGCCCTTTGAGGCGGGGATCGCCGCCGGGGTCGATGTGGTCATGACAGCACACATCACCACCCCAAATGCGACTACGGATGGTCTGCCGGCATCGCTATCCTACACGATGATCACAGAGCGGCTGCGCGGAGAATTGGGTTTTCAAGGGGTGATCGTAACCGATGCGCTGGGAATGAATGCCATCAAAAACTACTTTGCGCCTGCGGAATCGGCTGTGGCAGCACTTTGTGCGGGTGTGGATGTGCTATTGATGCCCAGTGACCTGCGTGCTGCCTTTGACGGTGTGATTCGAGCGGTGGAGGACGGCACGCTCTCGGAAGAACGCCTGAACGAAAGCGTCCGGCGGATCCTGACTCTCAAGCAAAAGGCTGGACTGGATCTCAGCGGATCCTCTGCAGCAGAGCAGTCTCTGCCGAAGAAAGCCCCCGATACAAAGTGCAGCTTTTCAGACTGGCTGAAAAAGCTGTGGTATGGGGCTGATTCGGCAGCGTGAGATCCCAAATAGGTAAAAAAACAGGCTCCCGCCAATGGCAGGGAGCCTGTTGCTGTATGCGGCTTACCGCTTAATGTCGTAGTTCATGTTCATCAGGTTGCGGATGGAGCTGACATCATCGGTGATGTTGGCATCGCCGTGGATGGTGTGCTTAATGGCACTGCTTGCCACCGCAAAGTTGATCATGTCCATTGCCTTGTAGTCGTGGAGCATGGCATAGATCAGACCGCTGGCAAAGGCATCGCCGCCGCCCACACGGTCCAGAATGTTGAAGGTGAACAGCTTGCTCTCAAAGGTGTGTCCATCGTACCACATAAATGCCTTCAGGCTGTTCTCGCTGCCGCTGTGGGCGTAGCGCACATGGCGGGCGATGCACTTCAGGTTGGGATACCGTGCAATGAAATGCTGGAAGATCTCATCCTGCTGCTCGTAGCTGGGCTGCAGGGGCACGCCGTCCTTCCAGTCGCCCTTGGAGTGGTCGTTCTCGTCCTTCCACAGGTGGTAGGGCTCAATGCCCAGCAGCACGTCCACATAGGGCAGGCACTCGGTGCAGAAGTCCCGTGCCTCCTCCCAGCTCCACAGGGTGGAACGGAAGTTGCCGTCAAAGCTTACGGTGAGACCCTTCTTCTTTGCCACCTTGAGCATCTCAAGGATCAGGCTGCGGCAGTTGGGGGCAAGGGCGGGGGTGATGCCGCTGAGGTGCAGCCAGTCAAAGCCCTCCAGCAGAGCGTCCAGATCCACCTGAGAGAAATCGTACTCGGTAATGGCGCTGTGCTTGCGGTCGTAAATGACCTTAGAGGGGCGGATGCCATAGCCGGTCTCCAGATAGTAGGTGCCCAGACGGTTCGAAGGGGTCTCGTTGGGCTCGGTGAGGATCATGGGGGTGCAATGCACATCGTTGGAACGCAGCCAGCGCACGGCACTCTTGCCAAGGCTGTTGTTGGGCACCACGCTGAAGAAGGTGCTGTCCACGCCAAGGTTTGCCAGAGCAAGGGCGATGTTTGCCTCGCTGCCGCCGTAGCTCGCCTCAAAGCCGGATGCCATGCGGATCTTTTCGTAGTTCGGCGGGGTCAGGCGCAGCATGATCTCGCCGCAGGTGATGAATTTCAGACCGGTGGTTTCGCTTCCAAGGATCGGGTTAAAGTGTTCCATAACGCTCCTCCAAATATTGCAAATAGTATCCGGGTCACAATTAACACATCGTTGTATCCATTATAGTGCCTCCGCCGCCGGAATGCAAGAGGCTGCAGGGAAACGACAGAGAAAATAATCGCCTTTTTTTGGGGATGTTGACGAATTTACACCCCGGTCAGATCAAAGCTGGGGGTGTATTCCTCTTTGGCGCTGCTCTTTTGCTGCATATAGCCCTCCGACAGCCCCTTATCCATGGCGTAGTTGACCACCCGGCGGTATTCGTAGGTGGTGATGCGCCGCCCGATGCCGTGTTCCGCCGCCTTGTAGAAGGGGGTGTACTGGCTCATGACACTGGGGATGAAACAGCCGGGGTCTGCCTTGTTCCATGCGGCAAGCTGGTCCAGCACCGCAAAGCTGTCCTCAGTGTGTCCGGGCAGGGCGAGATGCCGCAGGATGACCCCCTTTTGCAGGATGCCCTCTGCATCATACACCGGGTGTCCGGTCTGGTGCATCATCGCTTCAATGGCGGGTCCTGCACAGGCAAAATAGTCCGGGGCAGCGCTCAATTCTGCCGAAAGGGCGGGGGAGATGTACTTCAGGTCTGCCAGCCAGATGTCCACGTATCCCCGCCATGCGGCAACGCTTTCCACCGTTTCATAGCCACCGGTGTTGCACACGATGGGCAGGTGCAGCCCCTGCTCCCGTGCAATGTCCAGCGCAGCCATGATCCACGGACGCCACTGCCCGGGGGTCACCAGATTGATGTTGTGTGCCCCCTGTGTCTGCAGGCTGAGAAAGATCTCTGCCAGATGCTCCACGGTGATCTCTTTTCCCAGCCCCTGTGCGCTGATGGGATAGTTCTGGCAGAAGCAGCATTTGAGGGTACAGCCGGAGAAAAATACGGTGCCGCTGCCCCGGGTGCCGCTGATACAGGGCTCCTCCCAGAAATGCAGGGCGGCACGTGCCACCTTTAAAGTGCCGCCCGCCCCGCAGAAGCCGGTGTTCCCGGCGGCACGGTCTGCCCCGCAGCGGCGGGGACAGAGCTGACAATGGGAGGGAGGAGAAACAAAATGGGTTTTCGGCATAATATCCAAAGTCCTTTGTATAAAGTTTGTTACCCTAAGTATACCACTTTTGATACCGGTCGTGCTATACTATAACACAAGGAAAAAAGAATCTATAAAACCGGCAACATCTTTGCAGGGCACAGCCGGTAATAACTGTTGTGATGGAGGAGACCATGCGTACCGAAAAGGACGAGATCCGCGACAACCTCAAATATCTGAGCCTGCTGGCACGGGATTACCCCTCTCAGGCGGCTGCCGCCAGTGAGATCATCAGCACTCAGGCACTGCTGAAGCTGCCCAAGGGCACCGAGCATTTTATGAGTGACCTTCACGGCGAGAATGAGGCATTTGTGCATATTCTCAATTCCGCATCCGGCGTTATCCGGGAAAAGGTGGATCAGGTGCTGCGGGACACCGTGTCCGAGAGCCACCGCGCAGAGCTTGCCACCCTGATCTATTACCCCAACGAAAAGCTGCCTCAGCTCAAGGAGCGCTGCCGGGACGAGGCAGAGCTGGACCAGTGGTATACCCAGACCCTTTTGCAGCTTATCGACATCTGCCGTCTGGTTTCCTCCAAACATACCCGGGACCACGTGCGGCAGTGCCTGCCGGTAAGCTGCGGCTATATTCTGGACGAGCTGCTCCACGCCCACTTTGAGGATCACGACAAGGATCTTTATTATGGGCAGATCGTAGGCAGCATCATCGAAAACGGACGTGCCGACCGATTCATCGTGCGGCTGTGTGAGCTGATCAAGCATCTGGCAGTGGACAAGCTCCACATCGTGGGCGACCTGTTTGACCGGGGACCCCGTCCGGATATCATTCTGGACCTGCTGATGCGCCACCACAACGTGGATATCCAGTGGGGCAACCACGATGTAGTGTGGATGGGTGCCGCTGCAGGCAGCCCGGTCTGCATCTGCACGGTGCTCAAGACTACCTTGGCATACCACAACCACGGCATGATCGAGGACTGCTACGGCATCAACCTGCGGCATCTGCAGCGGATGGCAGAGCAGTTCTACGGTGAGGACGACCTGAGCATCTGGATGCCCCATACCGACGCAGCACGGGGACCCTATACGGAGGGGATGCTCCACCGGTGCGCCGTGATGCACAAGGCAATCGGCATCATGATGTTCAAGCTGGAATGTCAGGTCATAGACCGGAACCCGGATTTCCAGATGCAGGGACGGGACTATCTGCGCCGCATCAACTGGACGAACCATACGGTCCGGATCGGGGAGCAGGAATATCCCCTGCGGGACACTTCTTTCCCTACAGTGGACCCGGCAGACCCGGCGGCGCTGAATCCGGACGAAGAACTGGTGCTGAAAAAGCTGATAGAAAGCTTCACCCGCAGCGAAAAACTGCGGCAGCATGTGGAGTTCCTTTACACCAAAGGCAGTGTCTACCACATTGAAAACGGCAACCTGCTGTATCACGGGGTGGTGCCCATGACTGCCAACGGCAGCTTTGCGGTGGAACGGTTTGAAGGGCAGCGCTACTCCGGACGACCGCTGATGGACTACTGCGATGCCCGGGCACGCCGGGGCTACTATGCACCTCAGGGCAGCGCCGCCCGTCAGAAGGGGCAGGATTTTCTGTGGTATCTGTGGTGCGGCAAGCTTTCGCCTCTCTTCGGACGCAGCGCCATGACCACCTTTGAGCGGCTCTATGTGGCGGACCCCGCCACCCATGAGGAGGTCAAGGACCCCTACTACACCTGGTACAACGACGAGGCGGCATGCCGCCGCATTCTGTCAGAGTTTGGTCTGCCGGGTACCAGCCACATCGTCAACGGACATGTGCCGGTGCGGGAGAAAAACGGCGAAAGCCCTATCAAGGGCGGGGGACGTCTGGTGGTCATTGACGGCGGATTCTGCCGTGCCTACCACGAAAAGACCGGTATTGCCGGCTATACGCTGGTGTATTCCAGCCGCACCATGTCCCTGCGCACCCACCAGCCCTTTGAAAGTGCCGAAAAGGCGGTAAAGGAGAATCTGGATATCATTTCCCAGAAAAACATTCTGGAGACCGAGAACCACCGCATTCTGGTGGAGGACACCGATGAGGGTGAGGCACTGCGGGAGCAGGTACATGACCTGAAACAGCTGGTGATGGCATACCAGCTGGGCTGGATCCAGGAGACCCATTGTGAGGATCAGGTGTGGTAAAACGCATACCGGATCGATAAAGTATGCAAAATCGCCGTGAATTTTCTGAAAAAAGAAACAAAATTTTGGAATATCCGGCGGGAATATGGGCAAAACAGAAAATAATGAAACAGGTGCCCGGGGGCTTTGCTTTTTTGTGGAAGTTGTGTATAATAAGATAGCTGTAACTTTGTGCCTGCTTGTCTGCTTTGTACAGCAGCTGACGAAAAAGTGGCAGTATCTGGAATGCTTTTTGGAGCCTTATTGGGTCTGCAGATGACAGACCTCTGACAAGGAGATCATAAAATTGGAGAAATTTGTTATTACGGGCGGCAAGCCCCTGCACGGTGAGGTCGTTATTTCCGGCGCAAAGAATGCGGCCGTAGGCATTCTGCCTGCAACCATTCTGGCGGCGGATGTATGCGTCATCGAGAATCTGCCGGACATCAGTGATGTGGCAGTGAGCCTGAAGATCCTGAGCACCCTGGGCGCTCAGATCCGCATGATCAACCGCAACACCTACGAGATCGACACCACCCACCTGACTACCACCAACGTGCCGGACGATCTGTCCCGGCAGATGCGTGCCAGCTACTACTTCCTGGGTGCGCTGCTGTCCCGCTTTGGCAAGGCACAGGTCGCCATGCCCGGCGGCTGCAATCTGGGTCCCCGCCCCATCGACCAGCACCTGAAGGTGTTCAGCGCACTGGGTGCAGAGGACAGCGTGGATTACGGCATGATCACCGTCCGTGCCAAGGAGCTCAACGGAGCACACATCTTCTTTGATAAGGTCAGCGTAGGCGCTACCATGAACGGTATGCTCAGCGCTGTTATGGCAAAGGGGCAGACCATTCTGGAAAACTGCGCCAAGGAACCCCACGTGGTGGATCTGGCAAACTTCCTGAATATGTGTGGTGCCGATGTCCGCGGCGCAGGCACCGATGTCATCAAGGTGCGGGGCGTGGAGAAAATGCACGGCTGCACCTACAGCATCATCCCGGATCAGATCGAGGCAGGCAGCTATATGGTTGCCGCAGCTGCCACCGGCGGCGATGTGCTGATCAAGAACGTGACCCCCAAGCATCTGGAACCCATCACCGCCAAGCTCCGCCGTGCCGGCGTGACCGTGGAGGAATTTGACGATGCAGTGCGGGTCACCCGCACCGGCGATATCCTGCCCCTCAAGATCAACACCATGCCCCACCCCGGTTTCCCCACCGATATGCAGCCCCTGATGGGCGTGCTGCTGAGCGTGGCAAAGGGCACCAGCACTGTCACCGAGAGCGTGTGGGACAACCGCTTCCGCTACGTGGACGAGCTGCGCAAGATGGGTGCCAGCGTGCAGGTGGATGGTCAGGTCGCCGTGTTTGAGGGCGTGGAAAAACTGAGCCCTGCCCCCCTGCGTGCCTCCGACCTCCGTGCAGGCGCTGCACTGGTGGTTGCCGCCCTCATGACCGAGGGCACCAGCGAGATCGAGGAGATCGGTCATATTGAGCGCGGCTACGAGAATATCGTGGAAAAGCTGCGGGGACTGGGTGCCGACATCCGCAAGGTGGAGCGTGTGCCCGCCGCACTGGAACAGGCACTGTAACAGCAGAAAAACAGGGGGCTGTGCCCCTCTCAGGCGCAGACGTGCCGGCTCCCCCGGAAGGGGGAGCTTTTTTGCATGGTCCGGAGGGTGGACCGCAGAGGGACGGGACCCTGTTTTGAGGATATAAAGAGGTTTTCATGGCAGAATTCATCTCATTGTACTCCGGTTCTTCCGGCAACAGCAGCGTGGTACGCTGCGGACAGCACTATCTCATTGTGGATATGGGCAAGGGTGTGCGCACCACCACAGCTGCCCTCAAGGCACTGGGATTGGCAGTCAGCGATTGCGATGGCATCCTTGTGACCCATGAGCACAGCGACCATGTAAAGGGGCTTTCCACCTTTCTTAAAAAAAATCCGCTGCCGGTGTACGGTGCAGCGGATACGCTGGATTTTCTGGATGCCAACGGCATCGTTCCTGCCAGCTGTGAGCTGAACACTCTGGAAGGCAGGGAAGAGGACATCGGCTGTTTTGGAGTGCAGTCCTTTCCCACCAGCCACGATGTGCCCTGTGTGGGCTACCGCATCCATACCCCGGACGGCAAGACCATGACCATTGCCACCGACCTGGGCAAGCTTACAGAGCCGGTACATAAGGCACTTTCCGGCTGCGATCTGGTGGCGCTGGAAAGCAACTACGATCTGCATATGCTCCGCAGCGGACCTTACCCCTACTACCTGCGGGCACGCATTGAGAGCACCCGAGGGCATCTGTCCAACGACGAATGCGCCGCAAAGATCATGGAACTGATCCAGGAGGGGTGCAAAAAGTTTGCCCTGTGCCACTTGTCGCAGGAGAACAACACTCCCATGCTGGCACTGCAGACGGTATTTAACACCCTTGGAGCCGCCGGCGTAGTGCCGGATAAGGACTGTATCGTGCAGGCACAGCGCCGCAGCGAGATCAGCCCTGTGTTGGAATTTTAACAAAAAAGCAGCGCTTTTGCGCTGCTTTTTTGCTTTATTCGGCTGCTTTCTGTGCCCGGATGTCCTCTCCTGCAAACAGGCAGGGAACAAAGGAGGACAGGCGGCTGGAGATCTTTTCGGTGTAGAGCTTTTCCAGCAGCGCACCATCGGTGATGTTGGTGGTGACGATGGTGGGCAGCTTTGCCCCGATGCGGTTGTTCAGCAGACTGTACAGGGTGCTGATGAAAAAGCTGGAATTGAACTCGGTGCCCAGATCGTCCAGGATCAGCAGGTCTGCACCGGCAGCAGTCTGCAGCAAAGTCTCCTCCTCACCGGCAGGGTCGGTGCCAAAATGCAGCGCTTCCAGCCTGCCAAAAAAGTCCGGACTGGACACATAGATCACATCGTAGCCTTTTTCCAGCACCATGCCTGCGATCGCCAGCGCAGCGTGGGTCTTGCCCAGTCCGGCGTTGCCCAGCAGCATAAGACTTTCGCTGTTGTGGTCAAACTCCTGTGCGTAGTCCTTCAGGTCCCCCAGCAGGGTGCCCATGTAGCTGCGCACCGGTTCTCCCAGCTTTTCGTCCATGCGGTTGGGATAATACCGCAGTTCCATGGTGTCAAAGCTGGATATGGACAGGCTGGACAGTGCCTCGATCTCTTCCCGCCGCAGCTTCTGCATCACCCGGCGCACACACTGGCAGGTGCGTCCTTCCACACTGCCGGTGTCCTGACAGAGCTTGCAGCTGAACTTGGGCTCCAAAGCATCTGCCGGGCGTCCGCTTGCTGCCAGCAGGGCGGTAAGCTGCTGCTTTGCCTCCTTCAGGGCGGCTGCCGCAGCGGTGCGGTCCTTGCCGGCAGCTCCTGCCATGGCACAGCGGATCCCTCGGACCCGCACTTCTTCCTCGGCGTGGCGCAGGGCAGGGATCGCCGCTTCTGCTTCGGTGCGGGCGTCCTGCGCCCGTGCCCGTGCCATCTGCCGCCGTGCCGCCACCGTCCGCAGCGCTTCCTGATACAGTTCGTTTTTGGTACGCATAGTTGCTCCTTACGCCGGGGGTCACTCCGGCTTCTTTTTCAGCGGACGGCGGCGTGCCGCATTCCGCAAAAAATCGTTTCCGCTGGGTTCTGCACGGTCCACCCGGAGGTTCCGGCTTGCCCCGGCTGCTGCCACAGGTCCCCGCACATCGTGGACGGTACGCAAGCCCTTGGCGTTCCATGTTTTAAGGATGCTGTTCCAGTACCACAGATCCCGCTTGGACCCTGCCTGTACGGCAGCTTCCTGCACCATGGCGTCGTCGTAGCCGTACACCTCGTACCACCGGGCGATCGCCTTGCGCCCCCCAAGGGTCAGCTCGCTTTCCGGGATACCCAGCAGCCCGCTGACGTACTGCTCCCGGGTCTTCCGCAGGGCAAGGAGCTGGAGGTGGGCGTCTGCCTGCTCCCCGGTCTCTACCCCCTCGGCACGCCAGACCTTCAGCTCGTGGATCACAGCCGCAAGGGTGCGCCGCTCGCCGGCTGCCACATATGCCACGCAGAGCATGACGGTCTCCGGGGCAAAGCCCTCCTGAATGTAGAGGTTCACCAGCTTTTCCATCTCCTTGTGGGTCAGCGGACGGGCAAAACTGGTCTGGGCACAGTCGATCAGGCTGGAGATCATGGGGTCGGTGCGGCTTGCGGCGGCGATCTCCGCCCAGGTCATGGGAGCGGGAGCGGAGGGCTCTGCCCCCGGAGCAGCATTTTCCTCATAGCGTTCCAGCAGCCCTGCACCTGCCCAGAAGGAAAGGGCGCTTTCGGCGCTGATGCGGCTGCGGAGCTTGAGGTCAGCGCAGATCTTGTCCGGGTCGGTGACGCCGGTGGCAAGCACGTACAGCGCCACCCGCACATTGTATTCTTCTGCAATGCCCAGCTTGGAAAAAACCAGCTGAGGCACCGCAATGGTATCGCCTTTGAGTTCTTTTAAACGATAGATCATGGGTCTCCTCGATCACTTCTGTTCAGCTGCAGCATCCTCCGGCTCCGGCGGGGTCCACGGGTCGCAGTCCATCATGTCCGGGCAGTTTTTCCAGCCCTCGGGGTCTGCGTCAAACACCGCTTTCAGCCGTTCTGCCACGGCATTCCGTCCGGCATCGGTAAGGGGAAAAACCTCCTGATGCCGCAGAGCCGGGTCGGTCATTTCCAGAGTCCAGGGGTCCGACCAGTAGTCCAGAGTAAGGATGCTTTCCTCTTTCTGTGCACCTTCGCCGCCTTCCGGGTCCGGTACGCTGCGTTTGCCGGGGGTGAGCCGGTAGCGCAGCCCGTACTCGTTGCCGCTGTAGATATTCTTGCACTTGAAATAATGCAAAAGGGGAACAAAGATCATATTGCACGGTCCTTTCGGGGAAGATTGCGTTGCCTTTATTATAGGAATTGTTCCGGCAAAAAGCAACCGGTTTTGCTCATGCCGCTGCGAAATAAAAAACGGCAAACCGTCTTGTTACGATTTGCCGTTCATTCTGGAGCAGGATACGGGACTCGAACCCGCCGCCTACTGCTTGGGAAGCAGTCGCTCTACCGGATGAGCTAACCCTGCGCACTGCTCCATTATTTTAGCAGAGAGGCACAGGATTGTCAAGGGTAAAATCCGGCGGATCTTGTCCTGCCGCAAAAAACTTTTTGGGACCGGTCTCAGCCCTTGCGGGTATAGGTCAGGTCCAGCACCGGCGTAAAGGGGTCAAATACCAGCCCTTCGATGCCATCGGCGATGAGCAGCCGTTTCTGCTGCGCCACAAGGGGGACCACGGTGCAGCTCTGCAGCAGCTGGCGCTCGCACTGGGCAAGCAGCTCGCACCGTGCCTTGCCGGTACAGAGGGCGCTTTCGGCAAGGAGTTGGCTGTACAGCGGGTCGGAGTAGCCGGTGAGTGCACCGCCCTCTCCGGAGAACTGCTGAAGCATCTGGTATACGCTGCCGCCCTCTGCATGGATGGGGGCGAGGGCGATGGTGTATTTGCCTGCGGCGACCCGGGCGTCAAATTCCTCCTGCGGCACCTCCTCAATGGCAAAGAACAGGGAAAAATCCCGCTGCCATCTGCCGTTGACCTGTTCTGCAAGCCCGGTCAGCCCTGCCTCTTTGGGAATCAGAAGGGTCACGCCGGAAAAATCCGAACTTGCCATGCCCTGCCGTGCTGCCATGTACAGCTCCTTGGGGTTTTCGATGACCGGCGTGGGGTCTCCTGCCAGGGTGCGGTAGTCGTTGCCGTCCACCGTAAGTCCCGCCGGCACTAGTCCCGTGGCAGTGGTGTACAAGCCATCCTCGGATACCGCTGCGCTGTCCTGAGCAAGGGCTGCCAGCGCCTGCCGCAGGGCTTCGTTTTCAAACACCGAGCCTTCGGCACTGTTGAACAGCAGTGCCCAGGTAGTGTCGGAATAGGAAACGGATCGCAGGGAGGTGGCTTCGCCGGTATCATCCAGAGCGGCGGAGCATTTTTCGTCGGTGATGAGCTGTGCAGGGCTCTTGCCGGAACCGGAGGTGTCCTGCACCAGACGCAGACTGTCCACCAGCGGGGAAGCGGCGCTCCGGCGCAAAAACAAACCGTTGACGGTCCAGTTATAGATGTAGAAACTGCCGCTGGAAAGGGTGGAGGCGGTGCTCAGCCCGTAGGTGCCCCGGGTGCTTTCAAAAAAGGTCTCGTCACAGGGCATGGCACCGGGAAGGGTGAGCTTGGCAAGGAAATTGTCGTCCCGCTCGCTGAGATGGAACACAAGGGTGGTTTCCCCGGCGGCAGAGACCCCCAGTGCACTTTCCGGCATCTCGCCGTTCAGTACGGCGGCGCTGTTCTCAATGGCGGAGAACTCCACTGCATAGGGGGAGGCGGTCTGTGCCCGGAAGATGCGGCGGAAAGCAAACACAAAGTCCTCGGCGGTGATGGCGTAATCGGTGGCGGCACCCTTGACACCGGTGTAGGCGAGTCCGCTCTTTAAAGTAAAGGTATAGGTGCAGCCATCGGGGGAGACGGTCCAGTTTTCACACAGGTCCGGCACCAGCTCTCCGTCTGTATTGCGGCGCACAAGACCGCCGTAGAGATTCTCGCAGGCGATGATGTCCGCAGCGCTGGACGCCACCTGAGGGTCAAGGTTTGCGGGGATCTGGTCCACGAACCATGTAAAGCTGACCGAGCCGGAGGAGCCGCCGCAGCCGGTCAGGGCAAAAAGAAACGCAGCAGCAAGCACTGCTGCGGTAATACGCAGAAAACGCTTCAAAAGGGATACCTCATTCCATTGGTGATCAGACAGGAGGATCCTATATACCGCCTGTCTTGACAAGTGTAGCAGAAAAAGGCGCAAAAGACAATTGCATTTTCGTGAATTTAGAGGGCATTTGTTGTAAAGTGCGTCCTTCCCGTTGCCAATTCGAAGCAAATGCACTATAATGATACAGCGAAAACAATGGGGTGCCGATCCACGGCACCCTAAGAACATATGGAGGAGGCACTGTTTTTATGCAGAAGGATCAACAGAAGCTGGAGCAGCTCATCAAGGGAAAAAAGGTCGCCTTTATCGGTGCAGGTGTCAGTCACAAGACCCTGATCCGGGAGTTTGTGGAAATGGGAGCGCAGGTGACCCTGTGCGACCAGAAAAAGAGCGTGGAGGACTTTGGAGATTACGCAGCCACCATCCGGGAGCTGGGCATTGGGCTGAGTCTGGGTGAGAATTATCTGGACGGCTTCAAGGGACAGGACATCATCATGCGCACCCCGGGCTTTGTAGGCTATTTTGAAAAGCCCCTGCAGGACGCTATGGCGGCAGGCACCATGGTCACCAGCGAGGTGGAGCTGTTCTTTGATTTCTGCCCCTGTGAGATCGTGGCAGTGACCGGCTCCGACGGCAAGACCACCACCACTACTCTGATCTCCAAGTTCTTTGAAGCAGCAGGGCGCAAGGTGCATCTGGGCGGCAACATCGGTGCCGCCCTGCTGCCCATGCTGCCGGAGGTAAGCCCCGACGATGTGGCGGTGGTGGAGCTGTCCAGCTTCCAGCTCATCAGTATGCACAAGAGCCCCAATGTGGCGGTGGTGACCAATGTCACCCCCAACCATCTGGACCATCACAAGGATATGCAGGAGTACATCGACGCCAAGCGGAATATCCTGCTGTACCAGAATCCGCCCTGCCGTGCGGTGCTGGGCTACGAGAACGAGATCAGCCGCTCCATGCAGAAAGACTGCAAGGGCAAGCAGGTGTGGTTCACCCGGCTCCACGACACCGACAACGGTGCCTTCCTGCGCAGTGACGGGATGCTGTGCATGGCAGAGGATGGGGTGGTGACCCCCTTCCTTGCCCAGAAGGATGTGAAGCTCCGGGGTCTCCACAACATCGAGAACCTCCTTGCCGCTGCTGCCGCCGTGTGGGGGCAGGTGCCGGTGGAGGCGATCCAGAAGGTGGGCAGCACCTTTACCGGTGTGGAGCACCGCATTGAGCCGGTGCGGGTACTGGACGGCGTGACCTGGTACAACGACTCCATTGCATCCAGCCCCACCCGCACCATTGCAGGTCTGCGCAGCTTTAACCAGAAGGTGATCCTCATTGCCGGCGGCTACGACAAGAAGATCCCCTATGAACCCCTTGCACCGGAAGTGATCCGTCACGTAAAGCTGCTTATCCTCATGGGCGCTACCGGTCCCCGCATCGAAAAGGCAGTGCGGGAGCATCCGGATTTCAACGAGGCAGAGCTGCCTATCCTCCATGCCGCCAACATGAAGGAGGCTGTGGAGCTTGCCCGTGCCAACGCAAAGCCCGGTGATGAGGTCACTATGTCCCCGGCAAGCGCTTCCTTTGACCTGTATCCCAACTTCGAGGTCCGGGGTCGGGATTACAAGAACATCGTCAACAGCCTGAAATGATCGCACAGCTCACTACACCCCGGCGGCAGAAACGTTTCCGGCAGGCGTGCCGGGAAAAACCGGCGCTGGGCACCTTTATGGCGCTGGATGCCGCCCTTTTTGCCAAAAGCCAGCCCTGGCGGTTCTATGCTGCCCCTACTCTTGCACTGGAACTGAACGGTACCACCGCATGGGCGGCAGGGCACGCAAACCCGGAGGAGCTGGCAGGCTTTCTGGGCTTCTGCGGCTGTGAGCAGGTGGTGCTGGACGACAAAGAATGCCCGCCTCCTGCGGGCTGGCACAGGACCGGGACCCTTACCGTGTTCGGGCTTGCGCCTGCTGCAGCGCTGCCGCTGCCGGCAGCGGATGAGGCGCTGTGGGCACAGCTGACCCTTGACCGGGACCCTCCTTCCGGGGAGGTGGCAAAGGCGCTCTACCCGGAAGAAGGGGCAAAGCAGGAGGACCTTTACTCCGAGCTGTGTTCCAAGCGCATCCGGGGTAAGGCGCAGGTCTGGGCACTGAGGCAGGGCAGCGTCATTCGTTGCACCGTGGGGGCATATGCTCTTCAGGATGGCGGTGCCTACATGGCGTGCGGGCAGACCGACCCCTCGCTGCGGGGCAGGGGCATCGGCGGGAGACTCATCGTGCAGTTTGCCAACGAATTTGCCGCTGCCGGGATGCAGCCGGTTTTTCTCTGCGCAGAGCAGAGGGTACACTTTTACACCCGTCTTGGCTTTGAAAAGCTGGGAGAATACGCACAATACGGACCCTCGCCAAAAAGATGACCGGGAGGGTCGGATCCACAGGAAGGAATCAGAAGATCAAAATGTCAATGCTGAATCACTTTTTCGATTATAAACCCGAGGTGCTGGCGCTGGACGAAAAGGCAATGGAGCTGTGCCAGCCCTATTTCCGCCACATGGAGGAGATCCGGGATTACAACCAGCTCAAGATGCTCCGGGCGTTTGCAGACACCCAGATGTCCTCCACGGATATGCTGGGCACCACCGGCTACGGTCTGTGGGACACCGGTCGCGCAAAGCTGGAGCAGATCTTTGCGCAGGTGATGGGTGCCGAGGACGCTCTGGTGCGCAGCCAGTTCCAGAGCGGGACCCACACCCTTGCAGTGGCGCTTTTTGGTCTGCTGCGTGCCGGGGATACCCTGCTTGCCGCCACCGGTCGCCCCTACGACACGCTGGAAGGGGTCATTGGTCTGGATGGCAAGGGCAAGGGCACCGGCACCCTGATGGACTATGGCATCCTGTACGATGAGGTACCCTTGAAAGCCGATTTTACCCCGGACTACGAGCTGATCGCCCGCAAGGCTCCTGCCGCAAAGGTCTGCCACATCCAGCGCAGCCGCGGCTATCTCCAGCGCAACGCCTTTGATCTGGATACCATCCGGAAGATCGCCGACACCGCCCGTGCCGCCAACCCGGATATCATCATTTTTGTGGACAACTGCTACGGCGAGTTCACCCAGACCCAGGAGCCCTGTCAGGTGGGCGCAGATATTGCCGTGGGCAGCCTCATCAAGAACCCCGGCGGCGGCATTGCCCCCACCGGCGGTTACATCGTGGGACGCAAGGACCTTGTGGAGCTGTGTGCCTACCGGCTCAACGCCCCGGGGCTGGGCAAGGAGCTGGGCTGCACCCTGGAAACGCCCCGGGATATGTATCTGGGCTTCTACTATGCCCCCGGCGTGGTGTGCGAGGCGATCAAGACCGCCATCTACGCCCAGTGTATGCTGGAGCTTCTGGGCAAAAATCCCATTCCCCGTTACTGCGAGGACCACAACGACATCGTCACCTGCTTTGACGCAGGCACGGCAGATGCGCTGATCGGTTTCTGCCGTGGTGTGCAGGCGGCAAGCCCGGTGGACAGCTACGCCGCTCCGGAACCCTCTCCGGAACCGGGCTATACCGATGAGGTCATTATGGCAAGCGGCAGCTTTACCCAGGGCAGCACCATTGAGCTTTCCTGCGATGGTCCCCTGCGTGCACCCTACACCTGCTACCTGCAGGGCGGCTTGAACTTTGCTGCCAGCCGTGCAGGTGTGCTGCTGGCGATCCAGAACGCCTATTTCAAGGACTGATTTGCGGATAGTCCATCCTTAATATGAACCGATCCCCCTGCGGAGTGCCAAGCGTGCACCCTGCAGGGGGATCGCTGTTTGTATACGGGATGTCCGGCACAAAAGGGCAGACCCGGGGCGGTTCTAAGGAGCACGTCTGCGCATAAAATGGTAGCACAGATCACCGGCGGAGAGGGGGTAAAAGATGGACGAGTATTATAGGGTGGTCCGTTCGCTGCCTCCGTGGCTGGCACAGCCATTGGCTGTGCTGCTGCCGGAAACAGCGTCAGAAGTACAGGAGATCCGTCTGCGCCTCGGTGCGCCGGTGATCCTTACCCTCCGGGGCAGGCAGTGCCCCGTGAACACCCTGCCGGAATGCCCGGAACAGCTGCGGAAGCTCCGGCTCACCGGGACCCGGCTGGAAGAGATCTTCCACATCCTCTGCGGCGGGACGGTCCACGCCCATCAGACAGAACTTGCTCAGGGGTACCTGACCACCGGGGAAGGCTGTCGGGTGGGTGTCGCCGGAAACTTTGTGGAGCAGGTAGGCAGGGAGACCGTGCTGCGGTACGTCACCTCACTGAATCTGCGGATCGCAAGAGCAAAGCAGACCGACCTGCCGGAAGTCTTGCGTCAGCTTTTACGGGGGCACTTTACCGGGCTGGCAGTGATCGGAGAACCGGGCAGCGGAAAGACCACGATCCTGCGTCAGATGGCGCAGGAGCTTACCGCCCTTGGGAAAACAGTAACGGTGATCGACCAGCGAAGGGAGCTTTTTCCGCTGTCGTATCTGGCACAGGGGGCGGTAGTGGACTGCCTTTCCGGACTTTCCAAGCAGAAGGCAGTGCAGATGGCGCTGCGGACGTTATCGCCGCAGGTGATCCTGCTGGATGAGCTGGGCGGGATGGAAGAGGTCCTTGGACTGGAACAGGGCTTTTTCAGCGGGGTGGATCTTGTGGTAACTCTTCATGCGCCGGATCTGGAGGAAGCGTTCCGCCGTCCGCAGGTACAGGCACTGTATCGGAAAGGGATGCTGCGGGCAGCCGTGCTCCTTGCGGACCGGAGCACGCCGGGGCAGATCCGGGAGGTGAGACAGCTGTGATCGTATTGCGGGGGATGGGAGCGCTTCTTTTGCCGGTATGCGGCTGGCTGGCAGGAAACGCTGTGGAAGAAAAAGACATCGGGCACCTCACAGCGCTGGAACAGACCATCCGGCTGCTGCAGCGGCTCCGGCAGGAGATACAGTTCCGTCGTGCGGACCTGCAGCAGTTGTTTTACCAACTCCGGCAGGAAGAGGTGTTTTCACTTTCCGGCGGTTCCTTCCGGACCATGCCTGCTCCTGCCGCTTTGTCTCAGCCAGAAAAGCAGTGCTTTGCCGAATGTATGTCCGGCTTGGGAAAAAGCACTGCAGAACAGGAATGTCAGCGTCTGGACTACTACATTGCACGATTTACCGGAGGGCTGCAGCAGGCGCAGCAGCTTGCACGGGCACGGGCGGGACTGCCCCGGCGTCTGGGACTTGCCGCCGGGACAGTGCTTGCATTGATGATTCTGTAGCGGTGGGAGGATCTTGTGTGGAAATCGATCTTGTGTTTAAAATTGCGGCGATCGGCATTATCGTGGCGGTACTCAACCAGCTGCTGATCCGCTCCGGCAGGGAAGATCAGGCAATGATGACCACCCTTGCGGGGCTTGTGGTGGTACTGTCCATTCTGGTAAAGCAGATCAGCACCCTGTTTGTCACCATCAAGTCCCTGTTTGCCTTATGAGCCTGCCGGTCTCCCTCTTTGCCGCCCTGCTCCTGCTGACCGTACTGCAGCTGGTGCTGCAAAAATACTCGCCGCTGTTTGCCTTTCTGCTTTCGCTGGCAGGGGCGGTGCTGCTGGCATTCCGGATCGGCGATCTTTTGCAGCCGGTCCTTGCGGGACTTGCGCTTTTTGTCCGTCGCACAGATGGACAGGCATTCCGCTGTCTTGTGCGCTGCGCAGGGATCCTGCTGATCACCGATTACACCCGCACCCTGTGTCATGAGGCAGGGGCGGATTCTCTGGGATGGTGCGCAGACTTTGTCGGGCGGTGCCTTGTGCTGGCGGCTGCGTTTCCGCTGCTGGAGGAGATTGGCGGGAAGATATGGGGGATCGCCGGATGAATGGTTTTATGGGTCTGCCGGGAACTGCCGCACCGGCTTCTTTGCTCCTCTCCGGGTCTGCTGCACTGCCCGGCGATCTGCCCGGTGCAGCTCTGTGGCAGCCCTATCTGGATGGCGCACCCCGGACAGCTCTGGATTTTGCCAAGGATCCATGGGCGGCACTGTGGGGGCTGCTTCCCTCCTCGCCTTTGCAGCTGCTGAGGGGTGTTCTGCAGCACTACGCCGGACTTTTGCTGTTTCTGTGCCTTTTGACCCTAGCCGCCTTTCTTCTGGAAGGGCACGGAGACCGGGAACTGCTGAACTTTACCGCCGTCTGCGGCTGCGGGGTTCTGGCGTGGGACCCTATGATGACCCTTGCGGGAACGGTGTGCGAGAAGATGGAGGAATGGAAACGGTTCCTTGTAAATTTTCTGCCGGTGTACGGGGGAGTACTGGCTGCCGGCGGCGAGAGCTGCGGGGGCGCTGCGGCAGGAGGCTTTCTGCTTTCCGGATTGTGCGTGCTGGCGCAATGCACGGCAGCAGGCATCGTGCCCCTGCTGCAAAGCTATCTTGCGGTCAGCATGACCTGCTGCATCAGCAGTCAGAAGGGTCTGGCTCCCCTTTGTCGTACACTGGGCGGCACCCTGCGGGGAGCGCTTCTGTTGATCGGCAAGATTTTGACCATCCTGCTGGGCGTACAGCGCATTATGACCCTGCAGCTGGACCGGACCACGCTGCAGCTGGGGCAGATGCTTGCAGGCAGCGTCCCCATCATTGGACAGACCCTGAGTCAGGCAGCGGATACGGTGCTGGCAGGGTTTCAGTTGCTCAAAAGTTCTCTGGGCATTGCGGCATTGCTGATCCTGGGGGCGGAATTTGTTCCCCTATATATGGAACTGATGCTGCATCTGCTGTTTCTTACCGGATGCAGTCTGCTGTGCGGCTTGTCTGCAAGCGAAAAATGCCGGGAGTTGTTTCTCTGTCTGGCGCAGGCAGTGCGCTGTATGGCGGCGGTGGTGGCGTTGTTTTTTGAACTGGTGGCGGCAGGGGTCGTCCTGATGATGGCAGTGGGAGGGGGATGAGGCATGAAGGCTGTGGGCAGCATGGCGGCGGTGTTCTGTCTCGGCTGCCTCTGCGCCGAACTGGTATCCCGGCTCGTGGGTCCCGGTTGGGCGGGACGGTGCATAAAAGCGGTGGCGGGACTATATATTTTAGTGGTGCTTTTCCGGTTGCTGCCGGGGAAACTGCCGGAGCCTCCGGGCAGGGGAATGTCGGCGGCATCGCCGGTGGACCTTGGCAGTGCGGAACAGATGATCCTTTCTGAAACCGAAACCCAGCTGGAGACCCGGCTTGCAGAAGAGTGCCGGAGCCGGTTTGGCATACCAGTGACGGTGGATGTGACCCTGAAAGAGGGGGAGGGCACCGTCTCGGCAGCAGCGGTTCTTGTGTACATCCCGGCGGAGTGTCCGGAGGCGGTGCGCCGGGAACTGGCAGAATATCTGCAGAACACCCTTGCAGTACAGCCGGAGCTGCGGGAGGGAGGACCGGATGAGTGACCTTCTTGTCACCCTGCAAAAAAAGCTCCAGGGCAGGCAGGGAAAGACCGTTCTTGCAGCAGGGATCGGTCTGCTGGCAATGCTTCTGATCCTGCTTTCGGAGCTGCTGCCTTCCGGCAAAACGCCGTCAGCGGAGCCGGCGGGACAGACGGTGACGGAGTACCAGACCCAGCTGGAGACCAGACTGGAAAAGCTGATTTCCCAGATGGCAGGGGCAGGGAAAACAACGGTGATGATCACGCTGGAAAACGGAGAGGAGACTCTTTATGCACTGGATACCCAGTCCGGTCAGATGCAGCAGCAACAGACCCATGTGCTTCTGGAGGACGGCACGGCACTGGCAGAAACTATCTATCAGCCTCAGGTGCGGGGAGTAGCCGTCCTGTGCGAGGGCGGCGACGACGTGGGAGTGGCTGCACGGATCACAGAACTGGTCAGCGCCCTGCTGGACCTGCCCTCCAACCGCATCTGTGTGGAACGGCGCAGAACATAAGCTTTTTTGCCTGAAGGAGGTACTGTTATGAGAGCACTGTCCAAGAATACCCGGCGGGTCACCGCCCTGACCCTTGCGGCGGCACTGGTGGTGGCGGTATATCTGAACTGGCAGTATGCCAATGCAGATCTGCCGCTGGCGGGAGAGGAAACGACCCTGCAGGTCTCCGCAGAGGCGGACACCCCGCTGGCAGTTCAGGACGAACTGATGACTGAGGCGGAAGCGACATCCGGGGTAGGAAAGAATTATGGGGAGGCGCAGCTGGTAAGCGTGGCAAACAGCAGCGGCGCCGAGTTTTTTGAGGAGGCGCGGCTCAAGCGGGACAAGGCACACGATGAGGCACTGGATACCATCCGCAAGACCCTGAAGTCCTCCTCGCTTTCCTCTGAAGAAAAGAAGGAATATACGGCACAGATCGCCGCAAATCTGGAGGATCTCCATGCCGAAAATGAGATCGAGACCCTGATCCGTGCCAAGGGCTTTGCGGATTGCCTGTGCTTTTTGCAGTCCGGACGGGCGGACCTTACCGTGATGACCGCCGGAGACGGATTGACCGGTGCGCAGGTGGCGCAGATCCGGGATGTGGTACTCAACAAAAGCAGCGTGACAGCGCAGAACATTACGGTCACTGAGGTGAAATGACGGTGGAAACTTCCCTGCAGGGGTTCTTTGGCTTGCAGGATGGCGGCAGGGGCGGTCTGACTGTGCAAAAAGAGCATTTCCCGGCGGAATCCAGAGTTTTGTAAACAAGTATTGAAATCGACCCCGCTTTAATGGTATAATAACTCTATCATAGACTGATGACAGTATCCTGTGCCTCTGTGGCGCGGCGATGCTTTAAACCAGAAAAAGCAGGTGTAACACCCTGCTTTCAGGATGGAGGACAGCACAATGGATTTACAGAATCAGGGCAGCAGCCTTCAGATCTCTACCGAGGTCATTGCCAAGATCGCACACTGCGCAGCGCTTGAAGTCGACGGCGTGGCAGAAGTGTCCTGCGGCAGACAGAACAAAAAGCTGCAGGGTCTGCTGGAAGCTTCCAGCATCCAGCCGCCGGTCGTTGTGGTAATGCGGGACGGCACTGCAGAGATCACCCTGAACCTGATGATGAAAGCAGATGCACGGGTGCCTGCAGTGGCAGAAAAGGTACAGAAAAACGTCAAGAGTTCCGTACAGAACATGACCAACGTCACCGTCAGCCGGGTCAACCTCGTTATTGCAGGGGTCGCCGGCACCGAAGAACAGTAAACAATCGAACAAAGAGAACGCAGCTCTTCCTGTGGGGTCTCCGGCAGGGAGAGCTTGTGTTGTGAAAGGACCATTATGGAAAATATTTTGCCCCGCCGACAGGCTCGTGAGAACGCATTCCTCCTTGCTTTTTCCCAGACTTTTGGGGATGTGCCTCTGGACGAAGCACTGTTGAACCATGCAGAAAACGACGAGGAATACCCGGTGGATGCCTTCAGCCGGATGCTGCTGAACGCCTACTATGACCACTCGGCAGAGGTAGACGATGAGATCCGGGCGCATCTGCGCAACTGGACTATGGAGCGCCTGCCCCGGGTCAGCCTGACCGTGCTGCGTCTTGCCATCGCTGAGATGCTGTTTGGTGAAGAGAACAAGCCCGGTGTGGCGATCAATGAAGCCGTTGAACTGACCAAAAAGTACGGCGCAGACGAGGATTACCAGTTCGTGAACGGTCTGCTGGGTGCTGTGGCACGGGAGCACGGTCTGGAAGAAGAAGCCGCACCGGAGTCGGCTGAACTGTGAGCCGGTATACACTCGGGGTAGATACAAGCAACTACGCAACCTCTCTGGCAGTTTTTGATACAGCCGGAGAGGTTGTTTGTGCAAAAAAGCGTTTTCTGCCGGTAAAGCCCGGTCAGCTGGGTCTGCGGCAGAGCGATGCCTTGTTCCATCACACGGCGGCACTGCCGGAGATGATGGAGGAGCTGGCACAGGAGTTTGATCTTACCCGCATCGAGGCAGTGGGCGTCTCCCGGAAGCCCCGCCCTGCAGAGGGCAGCTATATGCCCTGCTTTCTGGCAGGCGTGAATGCCGCCACCGCCTTTTCGCTGGCAAAGGGGATCCCTCTGGTCTATACTACCCACCAGCAGGGACACGCTGCTGCGGCTCTTTTTGCAGCGAAAGGGGAAGAACTTTTTCGCCGGAAGGTGCTGCTGTTTCATATTTCCGGCGGCACAACCGACCTTTTGCTCTGCGATCAGGTAGACCGGATCAGCCTTCTTGGCACCAGTTCGGACCTTTATGCCGGGCAGGCAGTGGACCGGGTAGGGGTCAAGCTGGGCTTTGGCTTCCCGGCGGGAGCGGAAGTTTCCCGTCTGGCTGCCCAGTGCCCGGAAACGATCAAACCCAAGTCCAGCGTAAGGGGGATGGAATGCAGCCTTTCCGGGCTGGAAAACCAGTGCAACGCCCTGCTTGATGCGGGAAAATCCCCGGAATATGTCTGCAAATACTGCCTGCTCTGTGTGGCAGACACGGTGGTAAGGATGACCAAAGCCGCACAGAAAGAATATCCGGGGCTGCCGGTGGTCTGTGCCGGCGGTGTCATGAGCAGCGATGTGATCCGCAGCTGGGTACAGCAGCGGCTGCCGGAGGTGTTTTTTGTACCCGGACAGTATTCCAGTGACAACGCCATCGGCGTATCCATCCTTGCCGCACGGGAGGCAGGTCTATGGCTGAAGTGATCTCGGTCTCAGAGCTGAACCGCTATGTCAAGAGACTGTTCGATACGAACGACCTGCTGTTTGACCTTGCCCTGCGGGGAGAGATCGCAAACTTTGTGCAGAACGCCCGCAGTGGGCATTGCTACTTTTCCCTGCGGGATGAAGAAAGCAGCGTAAAAGCGGTGATGTTCCGGTCGGATGCACGCAGGCTCGCCTTCCGTCCGGAAGAGGGGATGCGAGTGGTGGTGCGCTGCCGTGCCACCCTGTATGAGCGGGACGGTGCATTTCAGGTCTATGTCAACGAAATGTTCCCTGATGGCATCGGCGCAGCGCAGCTGGCATTGGAACAGCTCAAGGCAAAGTTGAACGCAGAGGGACTTTTTGATACCGCTCATAAAAAACTACTGCCCCGGTATCCGGAGTGCATCGGCATCGTCACCAGTAAAACCGGCGCTGCGCTGCAGGATATCCGCAATGTGATCCGCCGCAGGATGCCTTCGGTGCGGCTGCTGCTCTGCCCGGTGACGGTGCAGGGGTTTGAAGCAGCAGAACAGGTTGCCGCAGCGATCCGGACGCTGGATGCCAGTGGAAAGGTGGACGAGATCATCGTGGCACGGGGCGGCGGCAGCCGAGAGGATCTTTGGGTATTCAACGCAGAGGTGATCGCCCGTGCCGCTTTTGCCTGCCAGACCCCTCTTATCAGCGCTATCGGGCATGAGATCGACTATACCATTCTGGACTTTGTGGCAGACCAGCGTGCCCCTACCCCATCGGCAGCGGCAGAGCTTGCAGTGCCGGATCGGGCAGAACTTTTGCGGACTTTGCAGGATCTACAACAAAATATTTGCAAAAATATGCAAAAACGTCTCGATTTATGCTATAATGGTCTGGAGCAATACAACTATGCGTTGGAACAGGGACTGCCGCACAGAACCTTACAGCGCAGCGAGGCGCAATTGCAGGCAGTCCGGCAGGCGATCTGCACCCAGATGACCAGCCGGAAGACCCTGTGCACCCAACAGCTGCACCACGCTGCCGCCCTTGCCGCATCGCTGAATCCCTATCAGGTACTGGCAAGAGGATACGCCATGATCCGGACGCCGGATGACCGGATCTGCACAGTAGGGCAGCTGTACCCCGGAGAGACCATCCGGCTGCGGGATGCTCTGCACTGCGCAGAATGCCGGGTAGAAACTGTGGAGGAGATCAATGAAAGCACCCAAGAGCTTTGAAGAGGGAATGGAACGGCTCAACGATATCCTGACCCGGATGCAGAGCGAGGAGACCTCGCTGGCAGACTCGGTAAAGTTATACGCTGAGGCAGCCTCCCTCATGGAATACTGCCACACGGTACTGGAAAAAACTTCCCTCAAGATGGAAGAGATCGATGCAAAGCTTGCACAGACGATGCAGGCAGCTGAGGAGGAAAACTGAGATGGACTACAAGGAACAGTATCAAGCATATCTTTCGCAGGCGACTTCCGCACTGGAAGAGACCTGCAGCCGTTTTCTGCCGGAAGAGTCCGAGGTCTGCCGTGCGGCACGCTACAGCCTGCTGGGCGGCGGCAAGCGGATCCGTGCCGTGCTGGTGCTCAGCGTCTGTGATATGCTGGGAGGCAACATGGCGGCGGCAGAGCAGTTCTGCGCTGCGGTGGAGATGCTGCACTGCTATTCCCTGATCCACGATGACCTGCCCTGCATGGACAACGACGACCTGCGCCGGGGACGTCCCTCCTGCCACAAGGCGTTCGGCGAGTCTACCGCCATGCTGGCGGGGGATGTCCTGCTCACCGAGGCGTTTGAGGTGGTGGCAAATGCCCCTGCATCTCCGCTTGCCTCTGTCCGTGCTGCCCAGGCACTGGGACTTGGTGCCGGCAGCCGCGGCATGGTGTACGGGCAGGAACTGGACCTGAAATACGAGGCTCTTGCCGCCACAGAGGAGCAGCTGCGGCTGATCCACCGCAATAAGACCGGTGCCTTGATCAATGCTGCCGTCCAGATGGGTGCCGCCGCCGCAGATGCGGAGGCTGTCCAGTGCAAGGCGCTGGAGAATTATGCCTACGGGCTGGGACTGGTGTTCCAGATCGTGGACGATGTGCTGGATGTTACCAGTACGCCGGAGCTGCTGGGCAAGCCCATCGGCAGCGACAGCGAAAACGGCAAGACCACCTTTGTCACCCTGTACGGCGTGGAGGGGGCAATGGACCTTGCCCGCAGACTGAACCAGGAAGTCTGCCAGACGCTGGAAGAAAACTTTGGCAATAAGGCGGAGTTTTTGCTGCGGCTGGCACAGCAGCTGCTGGTGCGGAAAAACTGAGCGGGGAAATACCGGCTCTCTATAAAATAAAGGTGACAGAAACATGAAGCTTATTCAGGATATTCTTTCGTTCAATCCCATTCTTACGGTGTCCCTGCTGGGATGGTTCGTTGCGCAGGTCCTCAAGACCATTATCAACTTTATCCTGCTGGGCAAGTTCCAGCTGGAACGCATGTGGGGAGACGGCGGTATGCCCAGCGCCCACAGCGCAACGGTGTGTGCCATGGTCATTGCCACGGCGCGGACCGAGGGCATTGCCTCTTCCATCTTTGCGGTGGCATCGGTAGTGGCGATCATCACCATGCACGATGCCATGGGTGTCCGCCACGAGACTGGTGAGCAGGCAAAGGTGCTGAACCAGATGATCGCCCAGTGGATCGATGTAAGTGAAAAGAACGCCCCCTTCCTTCAGAATATGCACCTGAAGGAAATGGTGGGACACACCCCTCTTCAGGTGGTGGCAGGTGTGCTGGTGGGTATTGCCGTGGGCTTTTTGTACCCTCTTGCCTGATAGTGCAGAGCACAACAGGCGGAACCATTAAAGCGCAATACCGTAAATTTTTCGCAAAGGACGTGTGACTATGGGATCACCGCTGCTGAACAGCATCAATCAGCCCAGTGATTTAAAAAAACTGAATCATAAACAGGTGGAGCAGCTCTGTTCCGAGATCCGGAGCTTTCTGCTGGAGAATATTTCCAAAACCGGTGGGCATCTCGCCTCCAATCTGGGTACAGTGGAACTTACTGTGGCGCTGCACCGTGTACTGCACACCCCCAAAGACAAGATCGTCTTTGACGTGGGTCACCAGTGCTATACCCACAAGCTCCTTACCGGACGCCGGGACCGTTTTGACAAGCTGCGGCAGCTGGACGGAATTTCCGGCTTCCCCAACCCCGGAGAAAGCGTCCATGATGCCTTTATTGCGGGGCACGGAAACACGGCACTGTCCCTTGCGGTGGGCATGGCGTGGGCAAAAAAGATCCGTTGGGAGCCGGGGCTGGTAGTGGCGGTCATCGGCGATGGAGCCTTTACCGGCGGCATGGTCTACGAAGGTATGAACAACATCGGCGGACTGGACAACCTGCTGGTGATCCTGAACGACAACAAGATGTCCATCTCCAAAAACGTGGGTGCGCTGGCACGGTATCTGACCCATCTGCGCACCACCACCGCCTACTTTGATGCCAAGGACAGGGTGCAGAGTTTTCTGGACGGGGTGCCTGTGGTAGGCACTCCGCTGAAAAATGCCATCACCGACAGCAAGACGCTGCTGCGCCGTGCCATGTATCATTCCACCATGTTCGAGGACATGGGATTCCAGTACATCGGACCGGTGGATGGCAACAACGAGGAAGAGCTGGAGCGGACGCTGCGGACCATCAGCCAGCGTCCGGGTCCTCATTTTCTGCACATCGTGACCAAAAAGGGAAAGGGCTACGAGCCGGCGGAGATCAATCCTGGCAACTACCACGGCGTTTCTGCTTTTGATCCGGACGGTATGCCGGACCCGGAGGTGGCACCGAAGGAATCCTTCTCCACCACCTTCGGGCATTTGCTGGAACGGGAGGCGGCAAAGAACAAGCGGATCTGTGCCATCACTGCTGCCATGAAGTACGGCACCGGGCTGCAGTTTTTTGCCCACAGCCATCCCAACCGCTTCTTTGACGTGGGCATGGCAGAGCAGCACGCCGTGACCTTTGCTGCCGGGCTTGCAAGTCAGGGGATGCTGCCGGTGGTGTGTATTTATTCCACCTTCCTGCAGCGCTCCTATGACCAGATCATCCATGACGTAAACCTGCTGAAGGAGAATGTGGTCTTTGCCATCGACCGTGCAGGCTTTGTTCCCGCAGACGGCGAGACTCATCAGGGTATTTATGACGCTGCTTTCCTCAGTCAGGTGGGAATGCCCATCTATGCTCCTTCCAACTATGCGGAACTGAACTACTGGCTCCATGAGCTGCTGGACAGTGGATACCGGGGACCCCGTGCTATCCGCTACCCTCGGGGAGGCGAAAACGCCTGTCTTGCAGGTTACGGCTGCAGCGGGAAGGAGTATGACATCCTGCTGAAAACGCCGGGCGCAAAGGCGGCGATGATCAGCTACGCAGACGAAGTGGAGGATGTTTTCCGTGCTGCAGATAAATTGACGCAGGAAGGCGTAAAATGTGATGCAGTCAAGCTTGTAAAGATATTCCCCTTTACAGAAGAATTTATCGATGCCATGTGTGATTACAAAATCCTGCTTTTTGCCGAGGAGTGCGTTGCGCTGGGCGGTATCGGTGAACATCTGGAGTTTGCCCTGCAGCAGAAGGGCTGGCAAGGCAGGTTTATCCACTGTGCGGTCCGCACGGCATGTCTGCCTCATGCAACCGTGGCACAGATCAAACAGAGCGTAGGATTGGATGCAGAGCAGCTGGCACAGCAGGTGCGGGATGCTCTGCCGAAAGGAGAAGCAACACTGTGAAAATTCGGTTAGATCAATATCTGGTTCAGCATGGTATGATCCAGAGCCGCGAACGGGCAAAGGCAATGATCATGTCCGGCGTGGTCTTTGTCAACGAGCAGAAGGTGGACAAGGCAGGTGAGATGATCAAAGAGGACGCCAAGGTGGAAGTCCGCGGGCACGATATCGGCTATGTCAGCCGGGGCGGTCTGAAGCTGGAAAAGGCAATGCAGTGCTTCCCCCTTACCCCTAAGGGCAAGGTCTGTATGGACATCGGTGCTTCCACCGGCGGCTTCACCGACTGTATGCTGCAGAACGGTGCGGTCAAGGTCTACGCAGTGGATGTGGGCTATGGGCAGCTGGCATGGAGCCTGCGCACCGATGAGCGGGTGGTAAACATGGAGCGCACCAACATCCGCAATGTAAAGCCGGAGGATCTGGCAGACCCCATCGAGTTCTTCAGTGTGGACGTCTCCTTCATCTCGCTGCACCATATTTTCCCGGTGGCGCAGACCATCACCACGCCGGATGCAATGGGCGTCTGTCTTGTGAAGCCTCAGTTTGAGGCAGGGCGTGAAAAGGTGGGCAAGAACGGTGTGGTTCGTGACCCTGCCACCCACCGTGAGGTGCTGCACAACGCCATGGGCTATGCAGCAGCAAACGGCTTTGTGGTCCGGGGACTGGATTTCAGCCCGGTAAAGGGACCGGAAGGCAACATTGAATATCTGATGTTTGTGCAGAAGAGCAGCGAGCCCGGTGTGCTGGAGGATTCCGTTGCCGAACAGGTGGTGCAGGCAAGCCATTCTTCGCTGGATCGCTAAAAACAGACTGCACAAAAAAACAGAACGAAGGGAGTCCAAGGAATGACGGTCTATATTTCCCCGAACCCCGAAAAAGTAACTGCCAACGAGGTGGCTCTGCGTGCAGCACAGATCCTGCTGACCCACAGAGCTTCTGTGCTGATGTGTGAGAGTCTGCGGGAAAGCTGCAGCACCATGGGGGTGGTCTACCTCCCGCTGGAAGAGTGCCTGGAGCAGGCAGATGTGATCCTGACCATTGGCGGAGACGGAACCATCCTGCATGAGGCAAATCTGTCGCTTCGCTACTCCAAGCCCATTCTGGGCATCAATCTGGGGCGCTGCGGCTTCCTTGCCACCTGCGAGATCAGTGAGATGGAGACCAAACTGGCAGCGGTGGCACGGGGGGAATTTCAGCTGGACAACCGGATGCTGCTTTATGCCCACATCCTGGGCAACAATGGCTGGGAAGGACACGCTCTGAACGACGTGGTGGTCACCAAGGGACGGCTGCAGCAGGCGATCGACTTCAGTGTCTATTGCGACGATATTCTGGTGGAGCACTTCCGAGGTGATGGTGTCATCGTGGCTACCCCCACCGGCTCTACCGCCTACTCCCTTGCAGCCGGGGGACCGATCCTGGATTCCCAGACCAAGGGCATCGTAGTAACACCCATCTGCCCCCATGGTCTGGCAAACCCCGCCATGGTGTTTGCACAGGAGCGCAAACTGAATGTCTGCGTAGGACAGGTGGCAGACGACGAGGTGTTCATCAGCTGCGATGGTGCAGCCGGCTTTCCCCTGAAAGCAGGGGCAACTGCAGAGATCCGGCTTTCGGACCAAATCGTTAAGCTCATCACCTTTGGCAGAGCAGATCAGTTTCAGGCGATCGACCAGAAGCTGCGGAACAGACGATAAAGACAGGAGGCGATCCGATTGGCACGCAATCGCAAAGAGGATACCAGAACCAAGGCAGAACGTCTGCAGACCATCCAGCGGCTGGTGCAGGAATATCCCATCAGCCGGCAGGAGGTATTGCTGGACTACCTGCGGCAGGAAGGCTTTGAGGTCACACAGGCAACCGTTTCCCGGGACATCCGGGAGCTGAGCCTTGTAAAAGCGGCTACGCCGGAAGGATACCGCTATGTTTCCAGCCGCAACGAGAGCTTTAACCCCAAGACCCAGGGGCGTTTTGAGACCATATTCCGGGAGTCTGTCATCGGGGTGGACTATGCGGGACATGTGGTCCTCGTAAAGTGCTATTCCGGCATGGCAAACGCCGCATGTGAAGTTTTTGACGCTTTGCAGTGGAAAAATGTTGTAGGCACCCTGTCCGGCGATGATACCTTTCTGGTGGTTGCCCGTTCCGAACGGGACGCCAAGACCATCTGCGCAGAACTGACGAGGCACATAGGGTAACTGCGGAAGCCGGGTCCGGGACACGGCTGCGGCTGATCTGCCCTTTGAGTAAAGATCAGCCGATACAGAGCCTTGTTTTGAAAAAGTATAATGCGGGAGAGTAAACGCAAATGTTAAGCAGCCTGCAAATTGAAAATGTTGCGGTCATCCAGAAGGCGGAAGTTCATTTCCAGCCGGGGCTGAATGTTCTTACCGGCGAGACCGGTGCGGGCAAGTCCATTCTGATCGACTCCATCAATGCCATCCTTGGCAACCGTACCTCCAAAGATCTGGTCCGCACCGGTGCGGCAAAGGCTGTGATCCGCGCCGCATTTGAACAGGTGCCGGCTCCGGTGCAGGATCGTCTGGAAAAGGCAGGGTACGAGCGCTCGGAGGAACTGATGCTCAGCCGGGAGATCACGGCGGAGGGCAAAAGCTCCTGCCGGATCAACGGTATGCCTGCAACGGCAGCCATCCTCCGGGAGCTGTGTGGCGGGCTGATCAACATCAACGGTCAGCACGACTCGGTGGGACTGCTGAATCCCGCACGGCATCTGGGCATTCTGGACGACTACGCCCAGAATCAGGAGGTCTTTCAGGACTACTACCGGCTTTACCGGGAGCTGGTCCGGATCAAAAAAGAGCTGGATGCCATGATCACCGACGAGGCAGAAAAGCAGCGCCGGATCGATCTGCTGACCTATCAGGTGCAGGAGATCGAGGACGCAGGGCTTACGGCAGGGGAGGACCAGACGCTGGAGAACCGCCGCAGAGTCCTCGCCAATGCTTCCACCATCCGGGACAGCATTGCTAAAAGCTACGCTCTGCTTTCCGGTGATGACGAGAGCGCAGGCGGCGTGGACCTGCTGGGAGAGGCATCCAACGCAATGGAGACCGCAGCCCAGCTGGACGACAGCCTTTCCGGTGCAGCGGGGCAGCTGATGGACCTGTACTATACCGCCAAGGATGTGGCGGCAGAGCTGATCGGGCGGCTGGAATCCTACGGTGCAAACGATGCGGAACTGGACGATATTGAGCAGCGGCTGGATCTGCTGTACAAGCTCAAGCGCAAGTACGGAGAGACCGTTGAAGATGTCATTGCCTTCGGGCAGAAGGCACGGGAGGAATTGGAGCACATTCAGACTTCTCAGGAGCGGTACGATGCCCTGCAGGCAGAAAAGCTGCGCCTGTACCGTCTGGCACGAGAAAAGGCGGAGGCACTGACCCGGACCCGTTTAAATGCTTTTGAAGAGCTGAACAAGCGTATTTCCGGTACTCTGGATTTTCTGAACATGCCGGGGGTCCGGATGACCTTGCAGCACAGCCGGGGACCGCTGGCGAGCCACGGGCAGGACAGCGTGGAGTTTTATATTTCCACCAACCCCGGTGAAGCTCCCAAGCCTCTGGCGAAGATCGCTTCCGGCGGCGAGTTGAGCCGTATCACGCTGGCGATCAAAAACGCCATGGCGGACAAAGACGCCGTGCCCACCGTGATCTATGACGAGATCGACAGCGGTGTTTCCGGCAAGGCGGCAAGCCGCATCGGAGAGGTGCTTCGGCAGAGCGCACAGGGACATCAGATCCTTTGCATCACCCATACGGCGCAGATCGCAGCCCTTGCCGACTGCCACCTGCTGATCCAGAAAAACATTACCAATGAGCGCACCTATACCGAGATCCACCCCTTGGACGAAAACGGACGGGTGGAGGCACTGGCACGTCTGATCTCCGGCGACCATGTGACAGAACTTTCCCTTGCAAACGCACGGGAGATGCTGGGACTCGGTACCCGGTGAAACGGCTTTTTCCATGCCGCCGTGCAGACAAAAAGCCGTGCTTGACAAGCGGGGAGGCTTGTGGTACAGTTATATCTGTTAATGGCTGAGAAGGGAACAAGTACCCGGAGCTGTTCTGCCCAGAGAAGTCCCGGTTGGTGAAAGGGACCGCAGAACGACCGGAGAAATACCTCCCGGAGCTGCAGGCTGAATGCGATTGCTAGTAGGCTGTGCCGCATGCGAGCGTTACAAACGCAGGAGTGTCACTCTACTCTGGGGTGTGCACTCGTGAGGTCGTTTTCGTGAGGGAACGGCAAACAGAGGTGGTACCGCGAATTTTCTCGCCCTCTGCCAAATTTATTTTTGGCAGGGGGCGCTTTTATTTTACCCTCTGCCCACAAAACAGGAGGATGTTTCCATGACTTTGTACGAAGAACTTAAGGCGCGCGGTCTGGTGGCACAGATCACCGACGAAGAGATCATTGATTTGATCAACAACGGCAAGGCTACCTTCTACATCGGCTTTGACTGCACTGCCGACAGCCTGACTGCCGGTCACTTTATGGCACTGACCCTGATGAAGCGTCTGCAGATGGCAGGCAACAAGCCCATTGCCCTGATTGGCGGCGGCACCACCATGATCGGCGACCCCTCCGGTCGCACGGATATGCGCAAGATGCTGACCAAGGAGGACATCGCCCACAATGCCGCCTGCTTCAAAAAGCAGATGGAGAACTTCATCGACTTCTCGGAAGGCAAGGCGCTGATGCTGAACAACGCCGACTGGCTGCTGAACCTGAATTATGTGGAACTGCTGCGTGAGGTGGGTGCCTGCTTCTCGGTGAACAACATGCTGCGTGCCGAGTGCTACAAGCAGCGTATGGAGAAGGGTCTGTCCTTCCTGGAATTCAACTACATGATCATGCAGAGCTACGACTTCTACTACATGTTCCAGCATTACGGCTGCAACATGCAGTTCGGCGGCGATGATCAGTGGAGCAACATGCTGGGCGGCACTGAGCTGATCCGCCGCAAGCTGGGCAAGGACGCCTACGCCATGACCATCACCCTGCTGACCGACTCTCAGGGTAAGAAGATGGGCAAGACTGCCGGCAACGCTGTCTGGCTGGATCCCAACAAGACCAGCCCCTTCGAGTTCTACCAGTACTGGCGCAACGTGGGCGATGCCGACGTGATGAAGTGCATTCGTATGCTGACCTTCCTGCCGCTGGAGCAGATCGACGAGATGAGCAGCTGGAAGGATCAGCGTCTGAACGAGGCAAAGGAGATCCTTGCCTACGAGCTCACCAGCATGGTCCACGGCAAGGAAGAGGCAGAGAAGGCACAGAATGCAGCACGTGCACTGTTCAGCGGCAATGCCATGGACACCGAGCACATGCCCTGCACCCAGCTCACGGAGGCAGATCTGACCGATGGCTCCATTGGCATCCTGACCCTGATGGTCAAGGCAGGTCTTGCCGCTTCCAACGGTGAGGCACGCCGTCTGGTGGTCCAGGGCGGCGTTCTGGTGGATGGCGAAAAGGTGGCTGCCCCCACTGTCGGTTTCACTGCCGAGCAGCTGTCCAAGGGCATTGTCATCAAGAAGGGCAAAAAGATCTACCACAAGGTCACCCTGTAAAACGTTTGTATCGCAATAAAAAGGACGGAGATCCGCTGGATCTCCGTCCTTTTTGCATATCATGATCCCGAGGCGGTCATCCCGCCGGGTCCCGGAACGACAATGGGTTACAGCTGGTATGCCTTTTTCAGTACCTCGTAGGCAGCGTCCTCGTTTTCTGCACGGACCAGCAGGGAAATGTCCAGATCACTGGTGGTGATAAGCAGCACTTCGATATTCGCCGTTGCAAGGGCATTCAGGGCACGTGCCGCTACGCCGCAGCTTGCCACCATTTCCTCACCAAACAGGTTCAGCTTGGAGTAGCCCACACTGATCAGGGGAGCCGCCTTGGTATCCTTGTCCAGATTTACTGCGGTGATCGCCTTCATCACCTGGGGCAGGTCGCTGCTGGAGGCGGTAAAGCTGAAATCAATGGTGGTGCCGTGGGGAGCGCTCTGGCTGATCATATCCACCACCACGCCATTGTCGGCAAAGATCTGCAGGTAACGGGCAAGGCTGTTTCCCTTGAACTCCACATCCTGCACACTGATCATCATAAGACTGGTCTCAATGTTGATTTTTGATACTCCGTACATAATGACACTCCATTCTGCCCGTCATACGGGCGTGAATACAAAGGCTCGTACTTGATGGGATTTATGTAAGGTCCAGAAAATCGCTGCTGATGTTATTTTCTGCGATCTGACCTGCCTTTTCCAGACTGAAGCCGGGGTAATTCCCTCGGACGCCGTGGTTTGCTGCCAGCTCCTGGGTGTAATCCCGCAGAAGGTAGGTGCGTACATTGGACTTGCCGGCATCGTAGTGGGTGACGGTGGGGTGGAGCTTCGGCTCCAGTACCGCCCGGTGCACGGTGCCGTCCGGGTCCGTGGTCTTCTGCATCTGCAGGGTCAGGATGGCACCCACCAGCTGGTCCGGGCGCTTCTGGGTGCTGAGGAAATTGCCCAGAGAATATGCCACAAAGGTCTGCCGACCGTCCTCAGCGGTGAGCCACTGGGCATCCTGCAGCACGTGGGGATGGGTGCCCACGATCACATCTGCTCCCCAGTTGGCAAGCTGCTGTGCCAGTGTCCGCTGGGAATCCACAATAGTGTGGCTGTCCTCCACACCCCAGTGGACGCCCACCACCACAAAATCTGCCTGCTGTCGTGCCGCCTGCACCTGCCGCTGGATCACATCGGTCTGGCTGGTGTAGATGACGTTTGCAGTCATGGAGCTATTCTGGGGGATGCCGTTGGTGTGCTCGGTGTAGGAGAGATAGGCGATGGTCACGCCATTTACCGTCTGCAGAGGGATGCGGTCATAGTCGCTCTCGCCTGCCCAGAGACCGGTGGTAACAACGTCTTCCGGCATACTCTCCCAGAAGCGCAGGGTCGCTGCAATGCCCTTTGCACCCTTATCGTAGGTGTGATTGTTGGAAAGGCTGAATACCCGGACCCCGGCACGGTACAGCGCTCGGGCACAGTCTCCCGGCGTGGAAAAGCAGGGATAGGTGGAGGGCTCCAGCTCATCATTGCAGAGAGTCTCCTGATTGATCCAGTTCACATCCTGCTGGGCATAGAAGGGGGCGATGTGCTCGTAGCAGTAGTCGAAGCTGTACTTCTCGTCTCCGGAGGCACGCCATGCCGCCTGCTTGTAGATGGGGGAATGGATCAGGTCGTCTCCCGTTGCCGAGAAAGTGACGGTCTCCACCACCGGTTCCGGTTCCACTTCCGGCACCGAGGATGCCGGCGCTTCCGGCAGGGTGCTGTCCGGGGTCTGCATCCCGCCCACAGGGATCCTATCCCGGGCAGGCAGCAGGCTGAGGCATACGGCTATAAGCCCCACCGAAACCACTGCACACAGCAGCAGCGGCAGGATCCCCCGCTTTCCCGTTGTACGGCGGCGTCTGGGGGCTGCGTGTTTTGCCATTGGATTCAAACCTCCTCACGTTGCTGGATCCATTGGGAAAAAATCAGATCGCTGCGATCAGATCTCCCATGTCGTACAGACCCGGTTCCTTCTCTGCCAGATAGACCGCCGCATTGATGGCTCCGTTGGCAAAGATGCTGCGGGAATAGGCGGTGTGCCGGAGAGTGATCACCTCATCGGGACCGCAGAACAGGACCTCGTGGTCACCCACGATGCTGCCGCCCCGGACTGCGCTGATGCCGATCTCCTTGGGATCCCGCTTCTGACGCACCGCAGAGCGGTCGTACACGTAGTGGTACTCTCCGTTGTTCTGCTGGTTGATGGCGTCTGCCAGCATCAGTGCGGTGCCGCTGGGCGCATCCAGCTTGTTGTGATGGTGCTGCTCCACGATCTCCACGTCGTAGTTCACGCCCAGGATCGCCGAGGCACGCTTGCACAGCTCAGACAGCACGTTGATGCCCATGGACATATTGGCACTCTTGAACACCGGCACGGTCCGGGACAGCTGCACAACCTTGAGCTGCAGCTCTTCCGAAAGACCGGTGGTGCAGACCACGATGGGCAGCTTGTGCGCCTCGCAGTAGGGCAGCGCCTTTTCCACGGCAGCAGGGGAGCTGAAGTCGATGATCACATCACCCTTGCCCTCCAGCTTTTCCAGACTGTCGTAAACGGGGATGCCGTTCTGTTCGCCATCCTTCACATCGATACCGGCGATCACCCGGCAGTCATCCCGCTGTGCGATCATCTCACACAGGACATGTCCCATGCGTCCGCCGATGCCCTGAATCACAATTTCCGTCATGATAGTATTCCTTTCTGTTTTCTGCAGTGCACGTTTGGCATTGCAGCAGATACGGCAAATGCCCGGAGACAAAACTGCGCCGGGCATTTGCATAATGCTGTATTATTCCTGAAGAAGTCCTGCCACATCGAGGGTCTCCTCGATCAGCTTCTGGTGTGCCTCGCTGGGGTCCACCAGAGGCAGGCGGCAGCCGCCCGCATTCCAGCCCAGCACGTTCATGGCGTACTTCACCGGGATGGGGTTCACTTCGCAGAACAGAGCTTCCGACAGAGGCAGCATGGCAAGCTGCAGCTGGCATGCCCGGGCGGTGTCGCCCTCAAAGAACGCCTGGCAGCAGTCGTGGACCAGCTCCGGTGCCACATTGGACACCACGCTGATGACGCCCTTGCCGCCCAGAGACAGCAGGGGGACCACCTGATCGTCGTTGCCGGAGTAGATGTTCAGCTCATCGCCGCACAGAGCAGCGATCTTTGCCACCTGCGAGATGTTGCCGGAAGCTTCCTTGATGCCGTTGATCAGCGGGTGACGGCTCAGCTCCAAGGCGGTCTCCGGGGCAATGTTCAGTCCCGTGCGGGAGGGCACATTGTACAGGATCACAGGAATGCCGCCTGCCTCTGCCATGGCAGTAAAGTGCGCCACCAAGCCTGCCTGAGAGGTCTTGTTGTAATAGGGGGTGACCATCAGCAGGGCATCTGCGCCGCAGGCAGCGGACTTTGCTGCCAGAGCACAGCCGTGGTCGGTGTCGTTAGAGCCGGCACCGGCAATGACCGGGATGCGGTGCGCCACCGTATCCACCGTGAACTTGATGGCGGCAAGCTGCTCCTCGTCGGTCATGGTGGAGCACTCGCCGGTGGTGCCGCAGATAACGATGGCATCGGTGCCCCGGGCGATCTGATCTTCCAGAATTCGTCCCAGCTCGTCAAAATTGATGCTTCCGTCCTCGTACATGGGGGTGATGATCGCCACACCCGCACCGGTAAAGACAGGGTTCTTCATAAGCTAAAACTCCTTTGCTGCGTTTTCACGCAAGATATGCTCAGTCAAAATAGCCCTTTGCTGCAAGCAGCTCTGCCAGCAGAACTGCACCGCCTGCTGCACCCCGCAGGGTGTTGTGACTCATGCAGGCAAACTTGTAGTCAAACAGGGTATCCTCCCGGAGACGACCGATGCACACAGCCATGCCGTTTTCGGTGTTGCGGTCCAGCTTGGGCTGGGGACGGTCCGGCTCGGTAAAGTAGTGCAGGAACTGCTTGGGTGCGCTGGGCAGACCCAGTTCCTGTGCGGGACCCCGGAATGCCTCCCATGCCTCGATCATCTGCTCCTTGGTGGGCTTCTTCTCAAAGCTCACGAATACGGCAGCGGTGTGACCGTCCGAAACCGGAACACGGAAGCACTGGGCGGTGATGGTGGGCTTTTCGGCGTTGACGATGCGGTCGCCCTCAATGTGACCCCACAGCTTCAGCGGCTCCCGCTCGCTCTTTTCTTCCTCGCCGCCGATGTAGGGAATCACGTTGTCCAGGATCTCGGGCATCCGGTCAAAGGTCTTGCCTGCGCCGGAAATTGCCTGATAGGTGCAGACCAGTGCCTTGCTGACCCCAAAATCCTTCATGAGGGGATGCAGGGCAGGCACATAGCTCTGCAGGCTGCAGTTGGACTTCACGGCGATAAAGCCCCGCTTGGTGCCCAGACGCTTGCGCTGAGCGGGAATGATCTCGATATGGTCTGCGTTGATCTCGGGCACCACCATGGGCACGTCCGGGGTAAAGCGGTTTGCGCTGTTGTTGGACACCACAGGGCACTCTGCCTTGGCATATGCCTCTTCCAGTGCCTTGATCTCATCCTTGGGCATATTGACGGCGCAGAAGATGAAGTCCACCTGAGAGGCAACGTTCTCTACCTGGGAAGCATCCTGCACCACCATCTTTTTCACCTTCTCCGGCATGGGAGAGGTCATTGCCCAGCGGCTGCCTACGGCGTCCTCATAGGTCTTGCCTGCGCTGCGGCCAGAAGCAGCCAGGACAGTCAGATCGAACCAGGGGTGGTTCTCCATCAGCGTAACAAAACGCTGACCCACCATACCGGTTGCACCTACGATACCCACTTTATACTTTTTTTCCATTTCCAGCACCTTTCCTTTCTCTAAGAGACAAATCTATTCTTTGCACCGAAGATGGCTTGCAAACAGAAAGCCTATGCAATATAATAGATACTGTCTATACAGATTTTATGATATCATTGATACGGTGTCCGTGTCAATCATCGGAAAGGCAAATGCACACTATGTTAAAAAAAGATTTTTGGTATGATTTACCCAAAGAGCTCATTGCACAGGAGCCTGCGGACCCCCGGGACTCCGCACGGTTGATGGTCCTGAGCCAGAAAGACGACAGCATTCAGCATCGTATTTTCCACGACCTGCCGGAGTATCTGGAGCCGGGAGACCTTCTGGTGGTAAACAATTCCAAGGTGCTGCCTGCCCGCATCGTGGGCATAAAGCAGCCCACCGGTGCGGTATGCGAGCTGCTTCTGCTGCGTCAGGTAAAGGGCGACCAGTGGGAGTGCCTTGCAAAGCCCGGCAAGCGGATGCAGCCCGGCACCAAGGTCAGCTTTGGCGATGGCAGCCTTACCGCCGTGGTGGACCAGACCATGGAGGACGGCAACAAGTACGTTACATTCTACTACGATACCGAGACACTTTATGAAAAGCTGGATGAATTTGGCAAGATGCCGCTGCCTCCCTACATCACCAAGCAGCTGGAGGATCAGAGCCAGTACCAGACCGTCTACGCCAAGGAGCTGGGCAGCGCCGCTGCTCCCACCGCAGGTCTGCATTTTACCCCAGAACTGATGGATACCATCCGTGCCAAGGGGGTAGGCATCGCAGAAGTCACCCTGCACGTTGGTCTGGGCACCTTCCGCCCTGTGCAGGAGGACGAGATCACCGATCACAAGATGCACACCGAGTGGTATTCCGTCAGTGAAGAGACCGCCCGGCGGATCCGGGAGACCAAAGCAGCCGGACACCGGGTCATTGCCGTAGGCACCACCAGCTGCCGCACTCTGGAGGCGGTTGCCGCAAAATACGGCGAGATCTGCGCCTGCAGCGGCAACACCTCGATCTTCCTGTACCCGGGTGTAAAGTTCAACTGCATCGATGGTCTGATCACCAACTTCCATCTGCCGGAGAGCACCCTGATCATGCTGGTGTCCGCCCTCTACGGCTACGAAAAGACCATGCACGCCTATGACGTTGCGGTAAAGGAACGTTACCGCTTCTTCAGCTTTGGGGATGCTATGCTGATCCTGTAAACAACCTGTCAAAAAGCACAAGCGACCCGGCAGCATCCTTGCCGCCGGGTCGCTTACTGTTTCCGGAAAGAACACCGCAGGGGCAGGCTTACTCCTTGCCGATCATCATGTTCAGGATGGTAACATCTGTGGACGCCATGCCCACCCGACCCATACGGGTGTAGGCATTGACGGTGTCCTGCAGGCAGTCCATCACCAAGCCTTCGCCGGGCTGGAAGGACTGGTTGTCCTTGGACATAAAATGCCCCAGAATGGCGCTGTAGACGCTGCTGGCGATCTTTGCGGCACAGCTGCCCTTTGCGCCGTCGCACACGATGCCGCTGACATTGGCGATGGTGTTGGTGATGGTACGGGTAATGGCGTCCAGATCTCCACCGGAGAGCCATGTGATGGCGGCACCGCTGCCGGTAGCGGCACTGACCGCACCGCAGTAGGCGCTGAGCTTACCCAGCTGGCTCTTCTGGTACAGCGCCACCAGATTGCTCAGCAGCAGAGCACGGTACAGACGCTCGTTGTCCACGCCCAGATGCCTTGCGTAGATATACACTGGCAGCGACACGGTAATGCCCTGATTGCCGCTGCCGCTGTTGATCACCACCGGCAGCTCACAGCCTGCCATGCGGGCATCGCTGCCGGCGGCGGCGTAGGCGATCGCCTGTACCGGCCAGGAGTCACCAAAATACTTGGCAAGAGTCTTGCCTACGTTTGCACCCCAGGAGTTGCGCAGACCTTCCTCGGCGATCGCCAGATTGCAGCGGAGCTGCCGCTCCACAACGGGGCGCACATCCTCCAGAGAAACGCTGTTGGCATAGGTATAGATGTCCTCCAGATTCAGCACCGACATGTCAATCTCGCTGGCAGTATGCGCTTCTTCTGCCGAAAGCAGAGTCTGTCCGTTCTTTTCGATCCGCACGATGTTGGTGTGGGCATAGCAGATCTCCACCAATGCCGTATCCTGCCCGGCGCTGGCAGTGATGATGATGTCCAGATTGGAGTTGCCCTCCAGCAGCTCCACGGTGCACACACCCTCCGCCTCCATCTTTTTTGCAAGAGCGCGGTGCTCATCGGTGACAGTGGTAAGGCATTCCAGCTCTCGGGAAGCATCGCCGCCCACGGCACCGATCAGCGCACTGATGGCAATGCCCCGCAGACCGCCGGTGGCAGGAACCACCACGCCCTTGATGTTCTTGATGATGTTTCCGCTGCATTGAGCAAGGAGCTTTTCCGGCATTTTGCCCAGTACCTCTCTTGCTTTTGCGGCAGCATACGCCACGGCGATGGGCTCGGTGCAGCCCAATGCCATGACCAGCTCATGCTTCAGGATCTCGGTATAGAGTTGCTGTGTTTTCGGTTCCATGATCTTCTCCTTCTTATACTTTTTTCAAAAAGGCACCGTATTCCACTCCTATAAGTATAAGGCAAGGAATGTTCATGTCAATATCTATTTCCCATAAACGCACCGTGTTGCTTGCATATGAACCGGACCATGCCGGGATCTGCCGCTTTTGCGCTTGAAATGCCCCGGGCGCAAGTGTATAATAAAACCAGTTCGCAGTCATTTTGTATGACCTGCCATAAGATCGCACGGCTGTTTTCCGTGCACAGGAAAGGGAAGAAACTATGCCTTCTTTAACGACCTATAAACTGCTCAAGCAGGAACACAACGCCCGGCGGGGCGAGTTCCATACCGTGCATGGCACGGTGCAGACCCCTGCCTTCCAGAACGTGGCGACTGCCGGAGCCATCAAGGGCGGTCTGTCCGCTCAGGATCTGAAGGAGATCGGTACCCAGGTGATGCTGTGCAACACCTATCATCTGCACCTTCGTCCCGGCGACAAGCTGGTGGCGGAAATGGGCGGTCTGCACAAGTTCACCCGCTGGGACGGTCCGATCCTGACCGACAGCGGCGGATTCCAGGTGTTCAGCCTTGCCAAGCTGCGCAAGATCACCGAAGAGGGCGTTACCTTTGCCTCTCATCTGGATGGACACCGGATCTTTATGGGACCGGAAGAGAGTATGCAGATCCAGGCAAATCTGGGCTCCACCATTGCCATGGCATTTGACGAGTGCGTGGAGAACCCGGCACAGCACGATTACTCCAAGGCAAGCTGTGAGCGCACCACCCGCTGGCTGAAGCGCTGCAAAGCGGAAATGGCACGTCTGAAGCAGGAGGGTCTTGCTACTAACCCGGATCAGCTGCTGTTTGGCATCAATCAGGGCTGCACCTTTGCGGATCTGCGGGTGGAGCACATGAAGCAGATCGCAGAACTGGATCTGGACGGCTACGCCATCGGCGGTCTTGCCGTGGGTGAGCCCACCGAGCTTATGTACGAGATGATCAGCGAGGTGGAACCTCACATGCCCAAGGACAAGATCCGCTACCTGATGGGCGTAGGCACCCCCGGCAACATCATCGAGGCAGTCTACCGGGGCGTAGACCTGTTTGACTGCGTGATGCCCAGCCGCAACGCACGCCACGGTCATCTGAACACCTGGGGCGGCATCATCAACATCAAAAACGCCAAGTATGAGCGGGACGAGCGCCCCATCGACCCCACCTGCGGCTGCCCTGCCTGCCGGAACTACTCCCGCGCCTATATCCGTCACCTGTTCAAGGCGGAAGAGCTGCTGGGCATGCGCCTTGCGGTCATGCACAACCTGTGGTTCTACAACCACCTGATGGAGCGCATCCGGGATGAGCTGGACGCAGGCACCTTTACTGCCTTCCACGACAGGTATGTAAAGCTTCTGGATACCAGAATTTGAGAGAAAGTCTTGAAACGCCCCGTATAAGAGGGTATAATAAGGGTATCTGAATTTTTGAGAGGAGATTTTGCCAAATGCAATTTCTGACTACCACGTCCGAAGGCTATATCAGCCTGTTCTTCACCCTCGCCCTGATGCTGGTGCTGCTGTACTTCATGATCTACCGTCCCCAGAAGAAGCAGGAAAAGAAGGACGCTGCCATGCGCAGCAGCCTTGAGATCGGCGATCAGGTTACCACCATCGGCGGCATCATCGGTCGCGTCGTTGCCATCAAGGACGACACCTTTGTGCTGGAGACCGGTGCAGACCGGGTGAAGATCCGCTTCACCAAGACTGCCATCTCCTCTGTTGAGAAGCTGAACATGGACAAGGCTTCCGATAAGAAGTAAGCTTTACGCATACTCTATACGCCTCCCTGCATAGATTACTGGCAGGGAGGCGTATTTTTATGTCTGTAAAACGGAATATCCCGGCGGGGTCCGTGGTCCTGCCTGCCGCCGTAGGCATGGGGATCCTTGCCGCTGCTCTTTGCTTTGCCGGTATGGCACAGTTGATGGTAATAAAGGAGCTGCCAGTGTCCGCCGCACCGCTGCTTGCCACTGTTCCGGTCTCTGCAGGAAGTTTTGTCGGCGGTGCTGTGTTCGCTTTCCTCAAAAGGGAGAGGGGACTGCTGAACGGACTGCTGCAGGGAACGGTTTTTGCTGCGGTACTTATGCTGATCTCGCTTTCATCCGGCGGGACCCTGTCACCCCTGCAGGGGGCACGAATTGCCGCCGCTGTGGTCTGCGGAGGCATCGGCGGCTTTGGGGGAATGAAACTGCGTGAAAAGCCCCGTGGCGGAGGAAAATACCCTATTGCATAAAACAGGTACGGGAGGAACAAAACAATGTGGGTCTATCAACCGCAGATCCTGCTGCCAGAAAAGGCAGCGCCGCCGGAACATCCGGTGCACACCATATCCTGCCCTGTGCAGCTACCAGAAAAGTCTCCGGAGCTGTCAGCGGGGAAACCTGTAGAGCAGACCGCCGCCCCGAAGCCTCCGCAGCCTGTACGGCGGTCGGACATAAAACGCCGCCATCCTACCCGGGACTGCTGGATGCTGGCAGCGGCGTTCCTGCTGGGCACCGCTGCGGCAGGATGGATCCAGGCAATGTGCGATGCGCAGCAGCTGGAACTGCTGGCGTACTACCTGAAGGTATGGCAGGACCTGTTTGCAGTGCCGGATCTCCACGGGGCGGCACGGCTGTTCTGCGCGGAATACGCAGCGCTTACCGTTGCTACCACCCTGCTGTTATGGCTGGGGCTTTCGGCGCTGGGTCCGGCGTTGATCTTTCTCTTTTCCATGGTCTACGGGCTGGGCAGCGGACTGTTATTTTCCCGGGTCTTTTCCGGCACGGGATGGACGGCGGCGGTGCTGCTTTTGCTGCTGACGGCAGTTCCCGGGGCATGTGCGGCAGCGTGTCTGTGCATCTTTGGGGCATCGGCGCTGCAGGTCAGCGGAAGGATCCGTGCCTATTCTTTTTTGCAGCAGGGAGGACATGCTGTCTGTGGTGCACGGACCCTGCTGGGACAGTATATCCTTACCCTTGTAGCGTTGCTGCCCCTGTGCGGAGCTGCCACAGCGGCGGCATATCTGTACGGACATTTCTGAGGTGCTTTTCTTGCGGGTTGCCACCGTGTATGTTACAATAGGAAAGAAAAACAGAGACTGCGAAACACAGGTACTATAACAGGAGTGGGATCCATGAGAGAACCTAAACTAAAAACGGTATACGTTTGTTCCAACTGCGGGGAGACAAGCCCCCGCTGGATGGGACGCTGCCCCAGCTGCGGCAGCTGGAATACCATGAACGAGGACGTGATTGCCGAAGCGCCGAAAGCGGGAACCGCCGCTGCAAGACAGGCAGCGGCTGCACGCCCGGAGGGTGTGACGACCCTGACCGCAAAGCGCCTTTCTGAGATCAGCACCACCGAAGAAAAAAGCCGCATCCTTACCGGCATCTCGGAGCTGGACCGGGTGCTGGGCGGCGGCATCGTACTGGGCGGCGTGGTGCTGCTGAGCGGCGAACCCGGCGTAGGCAAATCCACCATGCTGCTGCAGCTGTGCGGTGCCATCTCCAACCAGCACAGTGTGCTGTATATCACCGGCGAGGAATCGGTGCGGCAGGTCAAACTCCGCGCTGCACGGCTGAAGGTGCCTCAGGACAACATCTTCCTTGCGGCGGAAAACGATGTGGACGAGATCTGCGGACTCATCGAAAAGGAAAAGCCGGATCTTGTGGTCATTGATTCCATCCAGACCATGCGCTGTATGGATATTTCCTCCTCCTCCGGCACAGTAAGTCAGGTAAAGGAGAGCGCTGCACGGCTGCTTGCGGTGGCAAAAAAACAGGAGGTCCCCATGTTTATCGTGGGTCATGTAAACAAGGACGGTGCCATTGCCGGTCCCAAGGTCATGGAGCACATCGTGGACACGGTGCTGTATTTCGAGGGGGACAAGATGCTGCCCTACCGCATCCTCCGTGCCGCAAAGAATCGCTATGGTTCCACTAATGAACTGGGCATGTTCGACATGACGGGGCAGGGACTTGCGGAGATCGAAAACCCCTCTCAGATGCTGCTGGAAGGGCGTCCACTGGGAGTTTCCGGCAACTGTGTGGCGTGTACCATGGAAGGCAGCCGTCCTATCCTCAGTGAGATCCAGGCGCTTGCTACCAAGACGAATTTTCCTGCGCCCCGGCGTGCATGCAGCGGCTACGACTATAACCGCATGAATCTGCTCATTGCCGTGCTGGAAAAGCGTGCAGGCTACTTTTTTGGCAATCTGGATGTCTACATCAACATCGTGGGCGGCATTGCGCTACGGGACACGGCATGTGATCTCTCGGTGTGCCTGAGCATGGTGTCCTCTCTGCTGGACCGTCCCGTCAGCGACAAGCTTATTGCCATCGGGGAGGTGGGTCTCGGCGGTGAGGTCCGCAGCGTGCCCAACCTGGAACAGCGTCTCCATGAGGCAGAGCGTATCGGGTTTGAGCGTGCCGTGATCCCCAAACACAGTCTGAATCACCTGAACCCGGCGGATTATCCGGGCATGAAACTGATCGGGGCGGCGTATATCTCGGATGCCATCAACGCACTGAAGACTGACCGCCTGTAAGAGGAAACTATGTCGATATATCTGAACGAAAAGAACCCGGGGAAACACCCGCCTTTCGACGATGCTTCGCCGGATATCGTGGAATATGTGCGGTATCTGGAAGTGATCGCCGGCAAAAGCGCCAACACCGCCTTCAGCTATTACTGCGACCTGCGGGGCTTCAGCCGCTTTATGAAGCGCCGCCTGGGGCTTGTGCCGGTCGATGCAGAGATGAAGGAGATCGACCCCAAGGGGTTGGATACTGCCTTCTGGGCAGAGGTCACCAAGGAGGATATCTACGAATATCTGTATTTCTTGAACCGGGAATGCGGAAACAAAAAGTCTTCCACAGCACGGCGGCTTGCCAGCCTCCACGGCTTTTACGATTACCTTGTCAATCAGGTCAACAAATTGCCCGCCGACCCCACAGCGGCGATCCATCCGCCCAAGCAGGATAAGGTCCTGCCTAAATATCTGACGGCGGAACAGTCCATAGATCTTTTGGAAAGCACCCAGAGCCAGAGCGATTTCCCAGAGCGGGATTACTGCATGGTAGTGCTCTTTTTGAACTGCGGAATGCGTCTGGCAGAGCTGGTAGGCATGGATCTGGAGGATATCGATCTGGAAAACCGTCAGATCCGGCTCTTCGGCAAAGGACATAAGGAACGCATGGTCTACCTGAACGATGCCTGCGTGGAGGCGCTGCAGCTTTATCTGCGCAAGCGCAATACCATGGAAGGACTGTCACCCAAGGAAAAGGCAGTGTTCATCACCCGGCGGCGCAAGGAACGAATCTCCAACCGCAGGGTAGAGCAGCTGGTCACCGGGGCAATGAAGGCTGCGGGTCTGAAGGGCTTTTCCACCCATAAACTGCGCCACACCGCTGCCACTCTGATGTATCAGACCGGAAATGTGGATATCCTTACGCTGAAACAGCTGCTGGGTCACAGCAGCGTATCCACCACCCAGATCTACACCCATCTGCAGGAATTTCAGGTCCGGGCGGCAATCGAAGAAAACCCGCTGGGCAGTGTTTCTCACAAAAAAGCATCCTTGGATACAACACCTGCAGAGACAGGGGAGAGAGGGGATACGATTCCCTCAGAAGAAGAAAACAACGATGCTGCGCAGCCTATGGAGGCTTTCACCGGTGCTGCGCAGGAAGGCATCCGGAGCGATATATCCGAAATGACGGCTGCCGAACCAGCGGCGCCGGTCCAAAAAGAGCCTTGCAGCGACAAAAGCTGACCAAAAGAAGCCGCCAGAGCACCCATAAACAACGAACCGATCCGATACCAGTTTGCACCTGAGAAGCCGGAGATCCTATAAACCGGCAAAGAGGTGCCGGTATCGGTTTTTTTGCGTCATAAGATCTACAGGCGCAGACCAGCCGGATAAGCTCAAGTGTATAGACCGATCCGATGATCGACACGGTTGAAGATCTCTGTACAGATGAAAACAAATATCTGTAAAGCATCTGCATAACGTCCGGAATGCAGATGAACAGACCAATGAGCGAAAGCACTATAAAAACAGAAAAAATGTGTATCAAACACGGAATACAGCAAAAACGGCAGATCGGGGTCCGGACCAGACCGGAGACCCAGAAAAGCCCAAAATCTGGAAAAGAAGCTTTTCTCACTCCCCTATATTTCACATAACGTGCATTATACGAAAAGACATATTATAAAAAAACAGGACCCCCTTCCCGGTCTTTGCGCCGTTGCGGAGGTCCTGCAATGAGTTTTCCGGAGGCGGGCTGTCCAGCGCTCCCCTGTACGATTTGTGGTTTTCGGATGCGGCAGCTGGCTGCTCTTCGGTTCGTCTTACTTCTGCGGCAGCGGATCGGTTCCAAAATACCGGCAGATCGCCTCGTAATAGATCCTCGCCACCTTTTTGCATCCTTCTTCGCTGCCAAACTGTGCCACGTCTTCCTCGCTGGTCACAAAGCACTGCTCTGCCAGCACTGCCGGACAATTTACATCCTCCAGCAAAGTAAAGCTCCGTTCGGCACGGATCCCTGCATAGGTGCTTTCTACCAACTGTTTCTGGTCATTTTCCAGATAATATATGTACCGTATCCCTCCCTGCCCCCGCAGATGCGCCCCGGCGGCGCACATGCCGCTGGCAAGCTGCTGGGCAAAGTAGAAGCTCTCCTGATGCCAGGTCCTCCCCGGCACTGCGGGATAGCATTCAAAGCCCGCTGCCGTGGAGCCGTTTGCCGCAGAGTTGCCATGGACCGAAAGCAGCAGCTGCGGAGCCTGGGCGTTTGCCGCCGCCGCACGCTGGGCAGGGGTAGCAGTGTCCTCGTAGCTGTTTCTTGTCTGCAGCGGGATGAAGTTGGAGTCCCGGTCCAGCCATTCCACCAGAGCGGAAGCCGTGGCGGCAGTCATAGCTTTTTCCTCTACTACTCCCCTTGCCCCCGGGTCAGTTCCCCCGTGTCCGGCATCTACCACCACCCGGTAAGGCGGGTCCCCCACCTGTGGGCGGTAGTCCTCTGCCGAGACCTGCGTTTCCTGCCGCTCCAGAACATCTCCTGAAAGAGCCGCTTTCCAAAGCCACCCCGCCGCACAAAACGTAATAACGCAAAAAACAAGGGCTGCATAGTGTCCGAGAGAATGATTTCTCCTGCGTTTCTTTCTGCGGGCGTTTCCCTGTCGTCTCTGTGATCCTGCCATACCCTTCACTTCCTGCTTTTTTATTCTCCCATATATATAAGAACGAATGTGCCGCTGGTTTTCCTGCAAAAAAAGACCGCCCGCAAAAAATCCGGACAGTCTTTTTCAAAGATCACTTCAGTTCTACTACGGTCACGCCGCTTTCACCTTCGCCGTAGCGACCCAGACGGAAGCTTTTGACCATACGGTTGCCCCGCAGGTGCTTATGGATCGCTGTGCGCAGAGCACCGGTGCCGTTGCCGTGGATGAGATATACCACGGTCTGCCCGTTCAGGATCGCCCGGTCGATGAAGGAATCCACCTCCGGCAGCGCCTCGTCTACAGTCAGACCCAGCAGGTTGCATTCCATTTTGGCAGTGCGCTGCACCCGCTCTACCCTGCCGTTGGGACGGTTGGCGTCCCCGGTCAGGCGGGAATACCGCTGCTGCGCCTTGGTCTGGGGTTTGGTCTCCTTGACCAGCTTCTCCGGCTGCTTCAAGCCCTTGAGCGGCACCTTGGTCTTGATGATGCCGGCACGCACCAGCACATCTCCGTTTTTGTCCGGCAGTGCCAGGACGGTGGCAAGCTGGTTCAGCTCTGCAATGCAGACCTCCTGCCCTACCCGGACCTCCTTCAGGGGCACAAACTCCTTTACCGGGTTGTGCACCACCTCGGTGCCCATAAAGAGCTTTTCCGATTCCTTTTTGGCGATCTCCCGGGCACGCTGTGCCTTCTGCTGGGTGCTCAGGCGCTCGTCCTTTTGCAGCTGGCGCAGCTCGTCGGTCAGCGCATACGCCTGACTTTCCACCTGCTGTGCCAGAGCACGTGCCTTGGCACGGGCAGCTTCCAGCTCGTTCTCGCCCTGCCGGATCAGTTCATCCCGCTTTTTCTGGGCAGCTTCCAGCTGGTGGGAGGCCTCGTTTTTCAGCTCCTCCACCTCATTCTGGCTTTCCTTCAGCTGAAGCTTCAGATCGTCCAACTGTCCCAGCACTGCATCCAGACGCTTATCCTCCGCAGACAGATGCTGCTGCGCCGCCTCAATGACCCGCTGAGGGATGCCCAGCTTTTCACTGATGAGGAAGGCGTTGGACTTACCCGGCACGCCAACACTCAGCTTGTATGTGGGGCGGAGAGTCTCTAAATCGAATTCGCAGCTGGCGTTGACCACACCTTTGGTCTCCAGAGCAAAGACTTTCAGCTCTGCATAGTGGGTGGTTGCCATCAGCCGCACGCCCCGGCGGCGCAGCTCCTCGATGATCGCCACCGCAAGGGCTGCGCCCTCGGCGGGGTCGGTGCCTGCGCCCAGCTCGTCCAGCAATACCAGGGTCCGGGGCATTGCCAGCTCCAGAATGCCGGTGATCTTTTTCATGTGACCGGAGAAGGTGGAAAGGCTCTGTTCAATGCTCTGCTCATCGCCAATGTCCACCAGAAACTCGTCAAACACACAGATCTCGCTGCGCTCATCTGCCGGGATCAGAAAACCGCACTGTGCCATGGCGCACAGCAGTCCGGCGGTTTTCAGGGTCACCGTCTTACCGCCGGTATTGGGACCGGTGATGATCAGGGAGTCGTAATCCTTGCCCAGCGCAATATCCACCGGTACGCACTTCTGAGGGTCGATAAGGGGATGCCGGGCACGGATCAGAGAAAAAGAACTGTCGGTGCGCACGGCAGGTTTGAACGCCTTCAGATCCAGTGCCAGACGTGCCTTGGCAAGCAGAACATCAATGTCCAGCATTGCCTGATAGCTGTACTGGAACTGTGGCTCGATCTGTGCCACCTGCGCCGTAAATGCCACCAGAATGCGCTCGATCTCCTGAGCTTCCTGAGCACGGTATTGCAGGATCCTTGCGTTTGCCTCCACCACAGCCTGTGGCTCCACAAAGACGGTTGCACCGGTGGAGGATACATCGTGGATGATACCGCTTACTTCCCCGCGGTATTCACTTTTGACCGGCACCACATACCGCCCGTTGCGCATGGAGACCACACTCTCCTGCAGATACTTGGAGGTATCCATATTGCGCACCATGCTTTCCAGCCGGTCACGGATGCTGTTTTCGGTAGCACGGATCTTTTTGCGCAGGTCGTTCAGGGTATGAGAGGCGGTATCTGCCATGGCATCCGGGGCAAGGATGGCACTGGAGATCTGCTGCTCCAGCCCCGGCTGAGGTGCCAGTGCATAGAACAGATCATCCGTAGGCAGTGCCTCGTGGTCCGAGGAACCATACCAACTGGTAAGGTTCTGGAAATTCCGCAGAGCACCTGCCACCATCAGCAGCTCGCCCATGGAGAGCACGCCGCCCTTGACAGCACGCACCGCCAGTGCGCTAACCCCCTCTACCCCGCCAAACCGGGGCGAACCATTTTTGATCAGCAGAGTGTTGATGGCATTGGTCTGTTCCAGAGCATACCGGACTTCATCCGGGTCGCACTGGGGTTGGATGTGCAGCAGTTTTTCCTTTGCTTCCTTGCACACACAGCCTTCGGCGGCACGGGCGATGATCTTATCCAGTTCTAATGTTCTTAAATAGGTCGTTTCCATTTCTATCCTTTTTGCTCAGGGCAGCACGGTCTTTAAAAAATCGTAGCTTTTCAGCGGCTTATCCAGATGAGTCAACGCATATCGCTCTGCCGCTATGGAAAGCTTTGCCAGACTGCCCACAGAAATTTTGAATGCAAATATTTTTTTGTCGTCCACAAGACAGATATGCCGCAATGCGAACAGGGCTCCCCGGTCCAGATTGCAGCTCTTGCCTGCCTTTGCCGCACAATCCGCACAGAGCAGATGTCCCTCCTGCAGATCCAGATAAAAGGCGCTGCCCTCGTAGGCACCGCAGTCCCGGCAGCAGACCAGCTGCGGCATAAAACCGCACTCGCTCATGGTGCGCAGTTCAAACACGGCTTTTATCACCCGCAGGTCGGTGCGGTTTTCGTTGATCATGTAAAGACAGTTGAGCAGGAGGCGCAGCTCCCGCTGTGCCTCCTCCCCTGTCGGCGAAAGGGTCGCTGCCATCTCCGAAAGGTACATGGCAAGGCTCACACCCTCGATGGAAGCGGAAATGCCGTGAAAGACATTTTTGACAGACGCTTCCCGCACGGTGTACATATTCCGCCCCGGGACCAGGACGAACTCGGAGTAGCAGAACAGTCCGCAGGCACTGAACAGCTTATTTTTCAGCCGCAGACTGCCCTGTGCCGCCGCCGAGATCACCCCCAATTCCGGGGTCAAGATCGTAAGGATACGGTCCGCTTCCTTATAGCGGGTCTCTTTCAGCACAAGACCCGGTGTTACAACTGGTTCCATCCTCTGTTTCTCCCGCCGGGTGCTCCGGGTTCTGCCCTGCTCTGTAATCCAGATAGCGGAGAATGTTCCCCGTACAGGCAAAAGCTTCCCAATCCGTTTGTTCATCCATCTGCAGATACCTCCCTTATGCTTCAGTATCTGCAGACCGGTCGCTGTTATCCAAGGAAAAGGTTCTCAGCGGCTGCCGTTGTTCTGCTTAAAGCCGAAATTGTTCAGCAGGAACTCGTTGTCCCGCCAGTCCGACTTCACCTTGACCCAGCACTGCAGATTGACTCTGCAGCCCAGAAACTCTTCGCAGTCCATCCGTGCCGCACTGGCGATCTTTTTGAGCATAGCGCCGCCCTTGCCGATGACCATACCCTTATGACTATCCCGCTCGCAGTAGATGTTGACATCAATGTCGATGAGGTCAGTGTCCGGGCGCTCCTTGAAGCGTTCTACCACCACGGCGATGCCATGGGGGATCTCATCCCGCATGTAAAGCAATGCCTTCTCCCGGATGACCTCTGCCACCAGCTCCTTTTCCGGCATGTCGGTATAGGCATCGTCGTCAAAGTAATGAGGACCTTCCACGGCATAGCGGCTCAGTGCCTCAAAAAGATCTTCACAACCTTCGTTGCCCCGGACGCTGACGGCGTAGATGTCATCAAAAACACCCAGAGCCTTCAGCTCCTCCTTCCGTGCATCCAGATCCGCCGGTTCCTTTACCAGATCCGTCTTGTTGATCACGGCGATTGCTGGTCCGCCGCTGCTGCGCAGCATATCCACAAGGGTCATTTCCGATTCGTTCAGCGCCCCATAAGGCTCAAAGAGCATCATGGAAACGTCCACATCCGCAATGGAATCGCTGGCAGTCTTATCCATGCGCTTGCCCAACTTGTTGCGTGCCTTGTGTACGCCCGGCGTGTCCAGCAGAACATACTGTAGCGGTCCCCGGGTAATGACGCCGGTAATGCGGGTACGGGTGGTCTGGGGCTTGGAGGTGACGATCGCCACTTTTTCGCCTACCAGAAGGTTTGTCAGGCTGGATTTGCCCACGTTGGGGCGACCGATCACGGCAACAAAGACCGAAGAGGTATCATAATGACCCTGAATGGGTGTAGCGTTACTCAAAATCAAACTCCTGTCTGTTTTTGTGCGGCATCCGCACGGTAGGATGAGGCGGTAATACCGCCGGTCATTCGGTGTAGCTCACAGTGCGGGGCAGACCCAGCTGCAGCAGAACGGCTTCTTCCTTCTCCCGCATACGCATGGCTTCCAGACCGCCATTTTCGTGGTCATAGCCCAGCAGATGCAGCATGGAGTGCACCGTCAGGAATGCCACCTCCCGCTGCAGGGGGTGACCATACAGGTTTGCCTGTTCCAGAGCGCGCTCCATGCTGATGACAATATCTCCCAGCATCTTGCAGCCGTTGTTCTCATCCACATCATAGTTGCCATCCACGCCCAGAGGGAAGCTCAGCACATCGGTGGGCATGGGTTTGTTGCGATACTGGTTGTTCAGCTCAGCGATCTCGGCATTATCCACAAAGGTAACGCTGATCTCCGCCGGGGCGTCGAAATGCTCATATTCCAGCACGGCATTGCAAGCCCGGCGGATCAGGATCCGGAGACCGGAGGGCACCTTGACGGCTTTCTGGGAATTAGTGATCAAAACTTTATTGGACATATTCAGTCCTCTCCTTCCTGGTTTTGGTGTCTTTTATTTATACTGTCATTTTGCCGGATGATCGGCTTTTTCGTACGCTTTAATGATCTCCTGCACAAGACGGTGGCGCACAACATCCTTCTCTGTAAAATAGCACTGTGCGATCCCGCCCACCCCTTTCAGTACCTGCAGCGCATCCACAAGACCGCTGCGGGTGCGCTCCGGCAGGTCGATCTGGGTCACATCGCCGGTGACCACCACTTTGGAGCCGACGCCCATACGGGTCAAAAACATCTTCATCTGCTCCGGTGTGGTGTTCTGCGCCTCGTCCAGAATGATAAAGGAGTCGTCCAGAGTGCGTCCCCGCATATAGGCAAGGGGTGCAACTTCAATGATCTGCTTTTCTACAAGCCGCTCGTAGGTCTCTGCCCCCAGCATATCAAATAGTCCATCGTACAGCGGGCGGAGATACGGGTCCACTTTCTGCTGCAGGTCTCCGGGCAGAAAGCCCAGCTTCTCCCCTGCCTCCACCGCCGGGCGGGTCAGGATAATGCGGGAGACCTCCTTTGCTTTGAACGCCTTGACCGCCATGGCGACCGCAAGATAAGTCTTGCCGGTACCTGCCGGACCTACGCCAAAGGTGATGGCATGGCTGCGGATGGCGTTCAGGTATTCCTTCTGTCCCAGCGTTTTGGGGCGGATGGGGCGTCCTTTCACGGTCACCGTAACAAAATCCTCGGTGAGCTCCCGGACCCGCTTTTCCTCTCCGCCGTGTGCCAGACTGATGCAGTAGTTCACGGTCTGATCTTCCAGCGGAGTATGATTCTCGATCAGCAGGAGCATACCGTCTACTGCCCGGGATGCCGCTGCAACATTTGCAGCTTCACCGGAGAGCCGGAGCTGCGTGCCTCGGCAGACAGCCGTGACCGAAAACTCCTTTTCCAGCAGCCGGATATTCCGGTCGCAGTTGCCAAAAACCGCAGCAGCGATCTCCACACTATCCAGTTCAATGCACTTTTCTGCCATGGGCGCCTCCTGATACGCACAATTTAATGATTATATTGTACCACCAAAATCAGCAGAAGAAAACTGTGAAAAATGCACAAAATCTTTTTCCTGCTTCTATTGCTTTTTCCATATACTCAAAAGGCTCTTGACAAATATATCGAATGGCGATATACTCAAAACACGATATATCGGTTGGTGATATATAAAAGGACAACGGATTGGAGGTCGATCCCCGCCATGGAGATCCCGGCACTGACAGAATCAACTTACTACATCCTGCTTTCCCTGTATCATCCGCAGCACGGCTATGGTATTATGCAGCAGACCGAAGAGCTTTCCGGTGGGAGGGTTCATCTTGCCGCCGGGACACTGTATGGTGCACTGACTTCGTTGTGCGAAAAGGGCTGGATCCGCCCGCTGCCCATGGAAAGCGGCAGCCGCAAAAAGGAATACCAGCTGACTGCCGATGGCTTACAGGTATTGAAGGGGGAACTTGCCCGGCTGCAGCAGCTGGTGGCAAACGGTGAGAGCATCCTGAGGGAGGAAGGGCTATGAACAAGACCAAAAAAGTTTTCAAGATATTTTTTGTGTGGGACTTTGAAAAAGAAGAACGCTGGCTGAACCAGATGGCGATGGAAGGCTGGGTGCTGGAAGAGGTAAGCTTTTTTGGCTATACCTTCCGGCGCTGCGAACCGGGAGAATACATCCTCCGTCTGGAGATGAACCCCAGTGAGGATTACCGCCGTTTTGTGGAAGAACTGGGAGCAGAATTCATTGGCAGCATCGTCAACTGGTGCTACTTCCGCCGGAAGGCAGAGCTGGGCAGCTTTGATCTGCTGTCGGATATAGACTCCCGTATTACACATCTGGATCGTATCGGACGGATGCTTGCGCTGATCTGCCTGGCAAACCTGATCATGGGCGTGACGAATTCTCTGGACCAAGCCCGCTTCGGCTTGCTCAATCTGCTGTGCGCTGCCCTGCTCTCCTATGCACTAGGACGCATCCACGGCTCCAAAGCAGCTCTGGAACAGGAACGCACCCTCCACGAATGACAGTGTTCTCCCCTTAAAAACAAACACGCCTCCCCTTTCCGGTCTATGATCCACCGGGAAAGGGAGGCGTATTTATTTGTTTATTTCCACAGCCGGGCACAGACCAATTCCAGTACGCTGCCGGCAATGCAGCGGGATTTGTCCGAGATCAGAAAACAGTTTGCCAGTTCTTCTTTCCTGGGGTCCACATCTGCGACCTTAAAGCCCTTTGTCACGGGGTAGCCGCTGCGCAGCAGTCCCCGCAGGATGCCGGGGATCCGGGTGGTTACCGGGATCTGTTCTCCCTCCGGGGTCTGGATCCGGGCAATGATCTCTCCGGCTTCCACCAGATCTCCAATGGCATGTACATCGTAAAACACGCCGGCTTCCGGAGCATGGATCACCCGCTCCGCTCCGTAACCTGCGATCACGCCGGGGATGCCGGTGTTGGGTGCCGCCGTTCCTTCCCGGATGATCTGTGCCAGCCGGTGTCCTCGCTTGGTTTCCACCACAAAGTCCACATCCTGCCCGGCGGTAAAACCCGGACCCAGTGCAATAGTCAGAGGTGCCATGCTGCGGCTCGTGCCACAATTTTTCTTTGCAAGGATGGCATCCACCACCACATCCGGCTTTGCCTCCGGGATGCAGCTTCCATCCGGGTCCACAAGCACCGGCACAGCGTTTTCCGCCCATACTGCCGGTGCCTGCTCCGGAGAACCGATCCGGACAGCACGCAGCCCTTCCACGGTGGTCTCTCCCTCGTAAACTGCTTCCGACAGAGCCACCTGACGCCGGATCGCCGCCGGACGTTCTGCTTCCAGCACAAGGACCCGCAGCCCTGCCGACCACAGCCGATGGATGGTACCGGTGGCAAGATCTCCGCCGCCCCGCACAAGGATCAAAGCATCTTTTTTCATTGTAGCTTCTCCCCTGTGGTCACGATTTGCAGCAGCAGATCCATGGAACCTCCACAGGCGGCAATCGCCGTATCCTCGCCGTTACCCTCGGTGGTGCAGCGGAGCACTCGTTGCTGCCGCCCCTTTGCGAGCATTTCCTGTGCAGCAAGGGTGGTCTGGTATTCCATAATGCCGCCGCCCACGCTGCCTGCGGTCTTACCGTCCGAGAACACCAGCATCTTTGCTCCCACGTCCCGGGGGGTGGAACCGTGGCGGGAAACGATGGTGGCAAGCACTGCCTGCTGTCCCATACGCTCCGCCTTTTCCATTGCCTCCAGAACTGCCGGGACAAAGCCCTCGGTCTGGGTGCGGGCGTTTTTGACCTCTACGATCTGTGCCAAAATAGAAAGGGCGATCTCCTGCGCAGTCTGTGCGCCAATGGAAAGCCCGATGGGGGCATGGAGAGCTTCGATCCGTGCAGGGTCTGCACCGGCTTGGGTCAGCTGCTGACGTACCAGCACGGCACGCCGGTGGCTGCCCAGCATTCCCACATAGGCGGCAGGTTTCTGCAGGATCTGTTTCAGGCAGACCAGATCAAAGGCATGGGCACGGGTCAACACGGCAAAATAGGTCTCCGCTCCCCCGGGCACCTGTTGCAGCGCTTCCTCAAAGGGGGCGCAAAGCACGATATCCGCACCGGCTTCCCGCAGTTGAGCGGCAAACTCCGGGCGGTCTTCCACCGCAGTCACCGGCAGACACAGCAGTTTTGCCAGCCGTACCACCGCCGCCGCAACGTGCCCGCCGCCGCAGACCACCAGCTGAGGAGCGGCACCAAAGCGCTCTGCGAACACACGTCCGCAGCCAAGCTCCAAAAAGCCGGTGGAGGTACAGCTTTGCAGGGCGCAAAGGTCCGCCTTTTCCGGTAGCGTGCCCTCCAGCCACACCGGTTCTCCGCCGCTGAAAAGGATCTGTGTGCCTGCAGCGCTCCCATCCAGCACCGTGGCAAGGAGACGATCTCCTGCCTGCTGCCCGGAACGCAGGGCATGATAAAGGGGTATCCTGTTCATTTTGTTGTTCTCCTGTTCACTGTTCCACAGTTGTTACTGCCTCGAACCGGCAGCCTTCCAGTTTTGTCTGCCAGAGTTCCCACTCCTCCGGCAGCATCCGCCATGCCAGCCCGCAGCCCGCCGAGATCTCCCGGGGCAGCGGAATGAGCCGTCCCGGGATACGGGATGCAAGGCAGTGCTTTTCCCACTCCATTGCTTCCAGAGTGGTGTGGAACGAAAGAACGATATAAGGTCTTTTTATGCGCATTATATCTCCTGTGCCAGCTCCCGCACCGCCTTGGCGGCACAAAGCACATCCTCTTTGGTATTGAAGTGGGAAAAGCTGAACCGTACCACGCCCTGTTCCTCTGTGCCCAGTGCCTGATGCATCCGGGGCGCACAATGTGCCCCGGCACGGACACAGATGCCGTACTCTTCCCACAGGATATCCGCCACCCGTGCCGAGTCCTCAGAGCCGATGTTCAGCGATACGATGGGAGCACGGGGGATCATGGTCATGTCTCCGTAGACCTTTACCGCCGGGAGGTCCCGGACCTGCTCGTAAAACAGGGCGGCAAGCTCCGCCTCCCGCTGTGCCAGCCGTTCCACGTCCTGCTCCAGCAGCCATTGCACCCCGGCGCAAAGCCCCGCCAGTCCGGGAACATTCAGAGTGCCTGCTTCCAGTGCGGTGGGCATCTGCGTCGGATGGTGCTGGTCAAAGCTGTGGACACCGCTGCCGCCTACCAGCAGCGGCGCAACCGACAGCCCCGGGCGCAGGTACAAACCGCCGGTTCCCTGAGGTCCCAGCAACGCCTTATGCCCGGTAAAGCACAGCACATCCACCCCCAGCTGCTGCACATCCATGGGCTGCGCCCCGGCGGTCTGTGCTCCGTCTACGATAAAAAGCAGCCCATGCCGGTGTGCAAACTGCGCTGCCTTTTGCAGGTCCGTGCCGTTTCCGGTGACATTGGAAGCCCCAGTTACCACCAGTGCCCGGGTGTTGGGACGCAACAGCTTTTCCCACTGGTCATACTGCAGCCGCGCCTTTTCGTCCACCGGAGTAAAGGAAAGCTCTGCGCCCTGTTCCTCCAGCCGGTAAAGGGGGCGCAGCACCGAGTTGTGCTCGCAGACCGTTGTAATCACATGATCTCCCGGTGCCAGCAGTCCTGCCAGCGCAATGTTCAGCGCTTCCGTGGCATTGGCGGCAAAGGCAATGCAGGAGGGGTCCGGTGCATGCAGAAGCTCCGCCACCGCTTCCCGGGCGGCATAGACCAGCCGGGAAGCGTGCAGAGTAGGCTCATGGGCACCCCGTCCCGGATTTCCGGCGGTGCGCAGGGCATCCAGCATGGCTTTTTCTACCTGCGGCGGCTTACACAGGGTGGTGGCGGCATTGTCCAGATAGATCACGGCTTGATCACACTGCCTGCCTGCATCAGCGTCTCAACGATGGAATACATATTGGTGACGCTGCCCACCGCCAGCTTCTCGGTGAGACCGTAAAAGTTCAGGCAGGTGCCGCAGGTCATGATCTCCACACCCTGTGCTTCCAATGCCCGGAGGTCCTCCAGCATGGGAGAACCTTCGCAGCTCAGTGCTGCACCGCCGTTGTAAAACAGGATCGTTTTGGGCAGCTTTTCCTGCTGGGTCAGGGCAAAAACAAATGCCTTCAGCAGGGTCTTGCCCAGCTCCTCGGCACCGGTACCCATTTTGTCCGAGCTGATCGCCACCACCGTATCGGTACGGGCGTCCGGCTGGCACACCGGTGCCTCCGGCGCAGAGGCAGGCTCTGCATTGCCCACCGTAAACAGTACCCGGTATTCCCGGTCTGCCAGCTTCTCAGCACTGTAAAGATAGCCCTTCTGCTGTGCCATCTTGGTCAGATTCTGCACGGCGATCTCATTATCCACCAGCACCTCCACCTCACCGGCACCCTTCAGGTCCAGGATCGCTTTTTTTGCCTTGACCACCGGCAGCGGGCAGGCGTCTCCTCTTGCGTCTACTTTGAACATAATCATTTTCCTTTCTCTGTCTTAGTATGTTACGGTGATCTCCGGGTCCGTTTTGTCCAGGATCTCGCCCACGATCTTTGCCGCAAGACCTGCCTGCTGCAGTTCCCGTTCCAGCTCATTGGCATCTGCCGGATCTACTGCAAAAAGCAGACCGCCGGAAGTCTGGGGATCATAGAGGACCTCTTCCATGGCGAACGGGACCCCCTCAAACCGCACAAAAGGCGCCGTGTGATTGCGGTTCCGCTGTCCGGCAGCGGTATAGAGAAAATCCTCTGCCGCTTTTTCTGCCCCCGGCAGCACCGGGACCTGGCGGGCGTCCACCCGGCAGGAAAGGTTTCCTCCCATCATCTCATGGAGGTGCCCCAGAAAACTGAAGCCGGTGACGTCAGTGGCAGCATGGACCCGATATTTCCGGCTGATCTGCGCTGCAGTGCGGTTCAGAGTAGTCATGGACCGGATCGCGGCGGCAAGGTGTTCCGGATCTGCCTCGCCTACCCGGTTGGCGGTGCAGATCAGTCCCACCCCCAGCGCCTTGGTCAGGATCAGCTTGTCGCCCACCTTCCCGGCGTCGTTGGCGTACAGGTGGTGGGGATCCACAAGTCCTGTGACCGACAAGCCGTACTTGACGCCGCTATCTGCGATGGAATGCCCACCGGCAAGGATGCCCCCTGCCTCTGCCACTTTTTCGGCACCGCCCCGCAGGATCTCACCCAGAATGTTCAGATCCATGCTTTCCGGGAAGCAGACCAGATTCAGTGCCGTCTTTACCTCTCCCCCCATGGCATAAACATCGCTCAGGGCGTTTGCCGCAGCGATCTGTCCAAAGGTATAGGGGTCCTCCACCATAGGCGGGAAGAAATCCACCGTCTGCACCAATGCAATATCCTCTGTAATGCGGTAGACCGCCGCATCGTCCCGGCTGTCATAGCCCACCAGAAGATCCGGGTCCTTTTCGCCCCGGGGAAGCTTTTCCAGAATATGACTCAGCACGCCTGCCCCCAGCTTGGCGGTGCAGCCGCCGCCGGTGCAGAACACGATCTTTTCTGTCTGGCTCATTTCTAAGTACGTTCTCCTTCCTGAAAGGATGTCAAAAATCCGTTTATCCTATACTCCTGCTGTAAAATGCGGAGCACCTGCTCTCCCAGCATCCTCCGCCGGGAGGTATCCGCCTGATTGAGCACCACATGGAACTGCCGTCCGCCTACATCCTTCCGCCCGCCCTGCGGGTCGGCAAGCATCCGGGCAAGCAGTTCCGGGGTCAGAAGGGTGTCCGGGGTGACAGATAATACCCTGCAAGCCTCGTTCAAACGGAAACATACTTGCTCCAGCGGTTTTTCCAGTGCCGAAAGCCCTGCCACTGCCAAAACCATGTCGCATTGGGGCAGCAGCACCGGCTCATGCTCCGCCGGAACTTTGCATGGCAGGTGCTTTGCGCCGTCCGCCTCCACAAAAACCGCTTCGGAGCGGGAGATCCAGTCTGCCAGCTGCTGCCCGGCGGGGGCGGTCAGCTTGCCTGCCGGGGCGGCAGAGCCTGCCACAGCATAGCTGCCGCTGCGCCACAGGGCTTCCAGCCGGGCATCGGTCTGCGCCCAGCGTCCACCGCCGGGGCACAGGATGTGGGTAGTGGTGGTGGCAAGGGTCCTCCATCCTTTTTTTGCACAGCAGTCTGCCATGGCGTAGAGCAGGGTGGTTTTTCCCCCGCCGCCTACCAGAGACACTATGTGTCCCTTTTCTGCAAGGAAAGGCAGGATGCTCTCGTCTATCACCGCTTATTCCTCGTTTCCCTTTGCCACCGCCATAGCGACCTGTTCCGGCGTAATGGGCAGCTCGTAGAACCGGGTGCCGATGGCGTTGTAAATGGCGTCCGAAATGGCGGGCAGCGGCGTGTTGATGACCACCTCACCGATGGACTTTGCGCCAAAGGGACCGTTGGGCTCGTAGCTGCTCTCCACTTCCACATGGATCTTTCCAAAGTCGATGCGGGTGGGGATCTTGTACTGGAAGAGAGAATTTTCCTCCGGATAGCCGTTTTTGTCGTAGGTGATGTTTTCGGTCAGGGTCATGCCGATGCCCTGCAGGATACCACCTTCTGCCTGCACCCGGACCAGATTGGGATTGATGGGGGTGCCGCAGTCCACGCAGGAATCAAATTCCAGCACCTGCACTTCGCCGGTCTCGGTATCCACCTCCACCTCGGCGGCACCTACCATAAAGGGCGGAGGCGACAGCGGAGAGGTGTGGGTCTCGGTTGCCTCCAAGGGGACCATATGACCAAACTGAGAGGCAAACGCAATGTCGGAAAGGGAGGTCTTGTGGGTGGGGTCGGCGCTCTCAAACACCTCTTTGCCGTCAAACTCCACGCTGTCCTCCGGGCAGCCCAGAAGTTCTGCGCCCAGCTTGCAGATCTGTCCCCGCAGCTTCATGGCGCACTTCTCGGTCGCCTTGCCGGTAACATAAGTGGTGCTGGATGCGTAGGAGCCGGAATCGTAGGGGGAGGAGTCGGTATCTGCACCAAAGACAGTGATGTTGTCCAACGGGCAATCCAGCACTTCCGCTGCGATCTGTGCCAGAGTGGTATCGCAGCCGGTGCCCATATCCGCAGCGCCGATCATCAGGGTGTAGAAACCCTCATCGTTCAGCTTCAGGGTAGCACTGCCTACGTCCATGCCGGAAATGCCGGAGCCCTGCATCGCCATGCCCATGCCCACGGCACGGATCTTGCCGTTGCCCATATCCCGTGCAGGATATTTGCTGTCCCAGTCGATCATCTCCCGCACCTTTACAAGGCAGCGGTCCAGCGCACAGCTGGTGTTCACAGCGCCGTAGTAGGCGGGCATCACATCCCCCTCCTGCACCGTGTTTTTCAGCCGCAGTTCAATGGGGTCCATGTTCAGCTTATGTGCCAGCTCGTTGACCGCAGACTCCACCGCAAACAGACCCTGTGTGGCACCGTAGCCCCGGTACGCGCCGGCGGACATATGGTTGGTGTAGACCACATCGCTGACAAAGCGGAACGCCTCCGCCTTGCCGTACAGAGGGATGGATTTGTGTCCGGACAGACCCACCGTGGTGGGACCGTGTTCGCCGTAGGCACCGGTATTGGACAGGGTATACAGGTCAATGCCCTTTACGATGCCGTCCTTGGTAGCGCCCAGACGGACGTGCATCTCCATCTCATGACGGGGAGAAGATGCCGTCTGACTTTCCACCCGGCTGAAAATGATCTTGGAGGGCTTTTTGGTCTTCCATGTAACAAATGCCGGGTATACCTCGCTGACTGCCGTCTGCTTTGCGCCAAAACCTCCGCCGATGCGGGGCTTGGACACCCGCACCATGGACTTGGGGATATGCAGGGCGTTGGCAATATTGCGGCGGGCATGGAAAACGATCTGGGTGGAGCTGAGAACATTCAGTCTGCCGTAGGTATCAATGGAACAGTAGGTGCGGAAGGTCTCCATCATCGCCTGCTGACATGCCTTGGTGTGGTAGACATGGTCGATCACCACATCGCAGCCTGCGATCACCGCATCAATATCGCCGGAGCCGCACTCGTCATGGGCGCAGAGATTGCGTTTGTTGTCGGCACCCACGGGACTGAGGCTTTCCCAGTTATCCTCCGGGTGCACAAGAATGGGGTTATCCTTGGCGGTGTGGAAATCCAGCACCGCTTCCAGCACATCGTATTCCACCTTGATGAGCTTCAGTGCCTTATCCACGCACTTCTCGTCCTTGCCTGCCACGATCGCCACCACGTCGCCTACAAAACGGACATGACGGTCGATGAGCAGACGGTCGTAGGGGCTTGCCTCCGGGTAGGTCTGTCCTGCCTGCGTGTACCGGCGGGCGTCCTGCGGAACATCTTCCCAGGTAAAGATCGCTTCGATACCGGGCACTTTTTTAGCCACAGCGGTGTTGATGGTCCGCACCATGGCGTTGGCATGGGGAGAACGCAGCAGCTTGACGATGAGGCAGTCGGAGGGGATCACGTCATCCATGTACACCGGCTGTCCCGTTACCAGCTGCATGGCGTCCTTTTTGCGGAAAGGCTTGTTTACCGTATTCATTCTGCCGCCTCCTTCTGCTTTTTCCATTCCAGAAAGTTCATGATGCCCCGCAGCTGTCCTTCGTAACCGGAGCAGCGGCACAGGTTGCCGGCAAGGTATTCCTTTACCTGCTCCGGGGTGGGATAGGGTTCCTCCCGGAACAAGGCAAGTGCATTCATGATAAAGCCCGGATTGCAGAAGCCGCACTGTTCTGCACCCTGATCTGCAATAAAGGCTCCGAACTCTGCCGCTTCCTCCTGCAGCCCTTCCAGAGTGGTGATGGCGTGACCATCGGCTCTTGCTGCAAGGATGGAGCAGGAAAGCACCGGCTTGTCGTCCATGAACACGGTGCACAGCCCGCAGTTGGAGGTCTCACAGCCCCGCTTTACGCTTTTGCAGCCGTGGGCACGGACAAGGTCGATCAACAGCATATCCGGTGCCACCTCATCGGTGATCCGGACTCCGTTCAACATCAGACTGATCTGCATTTATTTTTCCTCCTGTACTTCACGGTTTTCCAGCTCATGGACGGTGCGGCGCACCAGCACGCCGGCAAGATGGCGGCGGTATTCTGCGCTGCCCCGCATATTGGAGCCGGTGACCACCTGCTGCTGCACCTGCTCTGCCAGCTGTTCCGCCGGGGCGGCAGGCAGCTCAAACAACACTGCCTTCAAAGGACGTGCTCCGATGGCAAACCGGTAGCCTCCTTCTGCCAGCCGGGCGGCGGCGCAGGTCAGCACCGGGATGTCGGTCTGGCTGTTGCGCACCGACTGGTAGCAGTACTGCGCCGGTTCCTTTTTCAGGATCAGCCGCACCACGATATCCCGGTCGTAGCTGCGCTGCGCGTACTCCCGCAGGGGCACGATGCCGCCCTTGTACAGCTCCACGGAACAGTCCATGGCAAGGAACATCGTCAGCACATCCGAAAAGCCGAACCGGCTGTAGATGCTGCCGCCTACGGTGGCAAGGTTGCGCAGCTGGACGCCTACGATGTGGCGCACCGCCTCCCGTACCGCACCCTGGGTGTACTGCTCCAGACCGGGGTGCTGTTCCAGCTGGCGCAGGGTGACCATTGCGCCGATGGAAAAGCCATCGGCGGTTTCCTCAATGGTGTCCAGCCCTAGACCGGACAGGTCAATGGCGGTGCCGACGTTGATGGTCTCCATCTTCAGCCAGATCATTCCGCCAATGATGCGGTTCTGCTTTTTCTGGTTCAGCTGCCACGCTTCTTCCAGACTTTCGACACGTTTATACTCTCGGATCGTCATCATGTGCAGGTCCCTCTCTTTTTATTGCTTTCTTCTTCTATTTTAACACAGATTGTTTTATAATACCAGTTGAGTTCTATCAGAAACACCGGTTCCGGAAGGAGTATTAAAATGGAAAACTTCCCGCCTGTAGGCTGCGTCATTATGGCATCCGGTCTGAGCCGCCGTTTTGGCTCCAACAAACTGCTGGCACCCTTTGACGGACAGCCACTGCTCTGCCGTGCCTTTGCCGCCACCGATACCCCGCTGCTGGCAGCACGCATCGTGGTGACCCGGTGGGATACGGTGCGTTCTTTGTGCAGCGGGCAGGGAGTGCCGGTGCTTCTCCACGACCTTCCCGGGCGCAACGACACCGTAAGATTAGGGCTTTCAGCGCTGCTGGAACAAACGCCGGACCTTGCGGGGTGCTTCTTTCTGCCCGGGGATCAGCCTCTGCTCCGCCGGGAGACCATGGAGGAGATGATCCGGGCATTCCGCCGGGACCATCTTGCCCGGATGGGCGGACAAAAAGAAACAGAACGGCAGATCTTCCGGCTGGGAGCACAGGTCGGAAACGACCCCTCTCCCCTTGTCGGAAGCCCCGTTCTGTTCGGAAAAGGCTATTTTGCCCAGCTTCTCTCCCTGCCGGAGGGCAAGGGAGGAAACGTACTGCTCAAAAAATACCCTTCAAATGTTCACACTGTCTGTGTGGCAGAGCCATGGGAGCTGCTGGATGCAGACACCCCCCAGACGCTGGCACGGCTGGAAACGCTGCTGTAAGATCAGTCCTTATCCTTGGGCAGCAGGACATTGAGCAGGATCGCCACAAAGGCAGCCGGAACGATGCCGGACTCGCCGCAGATCAGCTGGAATGCCTGAGGAGCGTGTGCCAGGATGCCGCTGTTGGCACCCATGCCATAGCCCACACCCAGTGCCACCGATACGATGGTCAGGTGCCGGGGAGTCATCTTCTCCTTGGTGATAAGCTGGATGCCGCTGACCACGATGGAAGAGAACATCATAACGGCTGCACCACCCAGAACTGCCTGGGGCATAATGGAGACCAGAGCACCCAGTTTGGGGATCAGACCGCACAGGATCAGGAAAATGGCACCGGAGGCAAGAGCCATGCGGTTGACCACCTTGGTCATTGCCACCAGACCCACGTTCTGACTGAAGGAAGTGTTGGGCAGCACGCCAAACAGTGCTGCAAAGCTGGAGCCCAGACCATCGCAGATGACACCGCCGGACAGCTCCTTGTCGGAGGGCTCACGGTTCATGCCGCCCTCCATAACGCCGGAGATATCGCCCACCGTCTCCACAGCGGTGACGATGAACATGATCATCACCGGCAGGATGGCACGCATGTCGAACACGATCTTGACCGGCATCAGCTTGGGCACCGCAAACCAGGAAGCGTTTGCAACCTTGCTCCAGTTCAGCACCCATGCCTTGGTGAACTCCACGCCATCGGCGGTGACGCCGGTGGTGGGCAGTACGAAGCCCATGATGAAGGCTGCGATGTAGCCGGCAAGGATGCCGATGAGGATCGCCGAGGAGCTGAGGAAGCCGGTGGTCCAGTGCTTGAAGATCAGGATCACCACCAGCACAAACAGCGCCAGCAGCAGGTTTTCCATAGAGCCGAAGTCCTTGGCGCTGTTGCCGCCGCCGAAGGAATTGACACCCACGGAGATCAGGGACAGACCGATGGACAGCACCACGGTGCCGGTGACCACCGGCGGGAAGAACTTGCGCAGGGGCTTGAGGAAGAAGCCCAGCACGCTCTCAAAGATGCCGCCGATGATGGAAGCACCCATGATGGCACCATAGGCGAGCACGCCGCCTCCCATGCTGCCCACAACGCTGTTGAACACCCCGATAAAACCGGAGCTGGTACCCATGATGATGGGCACCTTGCCGCCCACAGGACCCACCGAGAACAGCTGCACCAGAGTGACGATACCTGCCACGAACATGGCGCTCTGCAGCAGGGTGACCTGCAGGTCTGCGAACTCGCCGCCTGCAATGCCGCAGGCGCTGGTAATGATCAGCAGCGGGGTCAGGTTGCCCACAAACATGGCACAGACATGCTGCAGACCCAGCGGGATCGCCTGACGCAAAGACATCTTTGCCTCAAACTGATACGCCGCTTCTTCAAGCTTGACTTCCTTCAAATGTTCCACTCTCCTCGAAATTCTCTCAGTATTCTCGTTTTCGGTCGTTTTGCCAAAAAAAGCGGGTATATTATAGCAAAACCGAAGAATATTGTAAATTAAGTATGACTTTTCCGTGAAGGTTCATCGGTGTGTTTTTTCCCGGAACAGGCAACAAAATAGCAGGAGGTCCTGCGCTGCGGCTCCTGTGGTGGAAGCCTTTTCTCGCAGAATCCCCTGCTTTGGGAGGTTATTTTATCTCTATTTTGTGCGATACGGAAATTTTGCGGGTTTTCCGCTTACAGCACCGCCGAAAGACCGTAATCCTCCATGCAGCGCCGGATCCCCTGCTGAGTGGTGTCCAGCCGGATGCCGTATCCTGCCAGCTTTGTGCCGTCCATCGCCAGATTCCGCTTCCAGTGGGCGGCGTCGATCTCCACCGAAAGCCCCATGGCTTTGGCAAACTGCTGCGCCGTTTCCACCATGTTGCAGGCATTGGAGCTGCCAAAGTTGTATACCCCGCCGGGCAGCTCCATGGCAGGGTCCAGACACTCCACCACCTGCCGCACATAGGTGACTCCCCGGTGATCCTGCCGGGAAAAGCTTACGGCGCATCCCTGCACTGCCGCCTGCAGAAGGTTCAGGGGAAGATTGCCCCGGATGGGCAGACCGTAGCCCGGCAGGTCATACATCCAGCTGGCACGCAGAAGCACTGCTTCCGGGCAGAGCGCCTGCACCCGCTGTTCCATCTCCAGCTTGTACCTGCCATAGAGGTTTGCGGGCTGAAGTTCCAGCGTTTCCAGCAGGGCACCGGGCTGTTCCGTTCCGGCGTAGACCTGATCCGAGCTAAGCGCCAGCAGCTTTGCGCCGGTGTCCCGTGCTGCCACAGCGATCCACACCGGCAGCTGCACATTGGCACGGTATGCCAGCTCCGGGTGCTGGGCGCAGTATCCGGTATCCGACAGTGCTGCTGCATGGAGGATCACCTCAGGGCGCTCCTGCAGGATATGCTGCCGCACCGCCGCTTCGTCTGCGCTGCTCAGAAAGCCCTTGGGAAAGCTGCACAGCTCATAGCGCCCTTTCCACTGCTCCATGACCCGGGCTCCCAGAAAGCCGCCGGCACCGGTAACGAGCACCTTTTTCATCGTTGTTCTCCTGTTCTGTGGTCAGATAAAAAGCTCAATGATCAGCACCACGGCGCAGCACGCCACTGCCACCTGAAACAGACTTGCCCCCCACCATGCCGCTGCGATGCCAATGACCAGTGCCGCCGCACCAGCCGCCGGGCTTTGGGTAGCGTGGACGATCGCCGGAAAGGTCATGACCGCAAGAGTCACATAGGGCACATAGTACAAAAACGACTGGATGAACCGGTTTTTGATGGGTCTGCGGATCAAGGTCAGGGGCAGCACCCGGATGCAGTAGGACACCAGCGCCATGATGGCGATATAGATATAGTTGTTATGCGTCATCTTTTTCCGCCTCCTGATCCTTTACCGGGAACAGTACCGCCGCAGCACCGGAGATCAGCACGGTGAGCAGAATGGTCCTTGTTCCGTCCGAGAGAGATGCGATCCCCGGCAGATAGTTGCACGCAAAACTCAGGGCAAAACTCACTGCCACCAGCGCCGCAACGATCCTGCTTTTCCGTGCCGGAGGAATGATGATGGCAAGGAACATACCGTACAGGGCAACGCTCAGGGCACTGACTGCCCGCAGAGGCAGCAGATTTCCGGCAATGATGCCCAGTGCCGTGCCGCTTGCCCAAGCCGGTGCCGCCAGCAGGATGGCTCCATAGGTGTAGTAGGGGTCCAGATTGCCGGGGCGGGCGATGGTGATACCAAACAGCTCGTCCGTTACGTCGTAACCGATAACAAACCGGTGCCAGATCGGCGTATCCGGCGCAAACCGCTGTGCCAGCGCACAGCTCATCAGCAGATATCGTGCGTTGGCAATGAGGGTGATCACCGCCACCTCCAGATAACTGGCATTGGTCATGATCAGGGCAAAAGCGGCATACTCACCCGCCGAGGCGTTGTTCAGCAGGCTGGCAAGAAAGCCCTGCAGGGGCGTAAACCCCGCCTTCCGTGCCGCAATGCCCAACGAAAAGGACACCGCAAAATACCCCAACGCAATGGGCACGCCATCCCGCATTCCTTCGCAGAAAACTTTGCGGCTGAAGCCGCATACCGGTCTGCCCCTCTGCACAAGCTCCGGATCCAGAAGTTTCTCACTGGTTTCCATTGGATTTTCCCCTTTCCCGTATCAAAACATCCAGCCCATTATACTCTTTCCCGCCGGGATAAAAAAGAGGGCGGGGATTTTTTTGTAACAATAAGCAAAAGCGCCGCCCTTCAAGGACAGCGCTTTTGTTCCATTATAAAGAAGAGTGGATCAGCTGCGTACAAAGAGCAGCAGCAGAGCGGATGCCACGAACTGCAAAATCAGCCAGCGCATGACCACCTGTTCGTCGCTCCAGCCCTTGTTTTTGCGCACATGGTCGTGGAGCGGAGTGCGGGTGTTCTTGAGGATGGAAATGTGCAGGAAGCGCTTCAGGCTGATCTTGATGATGCCAAGGCTGCCGTCCACGATGAACACCACTGCCGCCAGCAGGAAGGAGAAGGGATGACCGCATTTCAGGGACAGGATGGCAATGAAAAAGCCCATAGCACGGCTGCCGGCGTCACCCATCAGCAGGGTGGAAGGCTTTGCATTAGACCACAGGTATGCCAGCAAGGCGCCCATGAACACCACCCCGGCGGTGGCGTACTCTCCCAGCTCGGTGTGGTAGGCAAGCAGGTAGGTGCCGATGGTCACCACCGCCAGACTTGCCGACAAGCCGTCCACGCCGTCGGTGCAGTTGACTACGTTGATGCTTGCCCAGATCAGCACCACGATCAAAAACAGGTACAGCTCGTAAGGCAGAGTGAAGGTAAACTGCAGGAAATGGACCTGACAGCCGTTGAAGTTCAGGTAGGTAACGCCTGCTGCCACCGCAATGACAAAGTCGATGATGCCCTTTTTGTATTCGTTCCATGCGGTCTCCGCTGCATCGTCAAAGTAGCCGGACAGCATGGAAGCGATCAGCAGCACCGTGTAGATGACATGCTCCACCCGGAAAGGCAGCGCCGCCATGGACACCAGTGCGATGCACAGCACAAAGATGAGTCCGGAGCCCCGCGCCTTGCCCTTGGACAAGCCGCCGTTCACCGCAAACTCACGACCGTGGTCCTGCGGGAGACGATCCCGGAAGGCGGAATCCGTCAGCGCTGTCAGCAGAAACGCCAGCAGAAATGCTGCTGCGTCCACACCCCGCTGCCCAAAGGCAGAGATCAATGATTCAATCATATTCAAAATTCCTCTTTCTTTTGGTTTCGTGATGTGAGTGTATCACGCCGCAGGCGAAAAATCAATCATCCGGCATACATCCGATGCAAAAACTGTCCTTTGATTGACTTTTACGGTCGGGGTCCTTATAATAGGAATTCAGTCTGTCGGAATTTATCTGTGAACTTTATAAGGAGGAGTCATGTCCATCACCCTCGAACAGCTCTCGGCAAAAATGCGCCGGGGAGAACAGGTGCCCCTGCGCCAGACAGCACAGATCGTGCTTGCCCTGAGCATCCCTTCCATCCTGCAGCAGATCGTTGTTACTGCTATGGAATACATCGATGCAGCAATGGTAGGGCACATCGGTGCCAGTGCTACTGCATCCATCGGCATCGTCAGCTCCAGCACATGGTTGCTCCACGGTATGCTGGCAGGACTCTATATGTCCTTTTCCATTCAGGTGGCGCAGTATCTGGGGGCGGACCGTCAGCAGGATGCCCGGGGTGTGCTGCGCCAGTCCATGATCTTCAATCTGGTGGTAGGTCTTGCCGCCGCTGCCTTGGGCGTGGGCATCAGCCCTTTCCTCCCCGGCTGGCTGGGAGCAGACCTCTCTCTGCAGGGGGACGCCTCCGCCTACTTTGCCATCTGGTCAGCTTCTCTGCCCTTTGCCATGGCGATGGGTACCTACTCCTCCATGCTGCGCTCCACCGGTGACGCCCTGACCCCCGGGCTCATCAGCATTGCCACCTGTCTTCTGGACGTTGTTTTCAACTTTGTGCTCATCAACCCCACCCGCACCCTGCTGCTGTGGGGACACAGCGTCACGGTCTTTGGTTTCGGCTGGGGCGTTCCGGGGGCTGCCCTGGGCACCGCCCTTGCCAACGCAGCAGGCGGCACGGCGGCACTGTGCATCCTGCTGTTCCGGGAGGGGGTGCTCTGCATCCGGCGACCCGGCTCCTGGAAGATCACCCGCTCCTGCCTGCACAACCTGTGGAAGGTGGGGGTTCCCCTGTCCGCCGAGCGTGCAGCGCTTTCCTCTGCACAGGTGCTGCTGGTGCGCATCGTGTCCGGGCTGGGCACCACTGCCATTGCCGCCAACAGTCTGGGCATCAGCGCCGAAAGCCTGTGCTACATGGCAGGCTACGGCATACAGGACGCTTCCCTTGCCATGGTGGGGCAGGCGGTGGGCGCACACCGCCGGGACATGGCAAAACGCATTGCATGGCTGTGCACCGCCATGGGCATCGGCATCATGGCGCTGACCGGCATTGGCATGTACGCTTTTGCGCCTGCCCTCATGGGGATCTTTACCGCCGATGCTGCGGTGATCGCTCTGGGAGCACAGGTGCTGCGGATCGAAGCATTTGCGGAGCCCATGTTTGGCGCAAGCATTGTGGCAAGCGGTGCCATGCAGGGTGCCGGCGACAGCACCGGCTGCTTTGTACTCAATCTGGTGAGCATGTGGGGCGTCCGACTCACCCTTGCTTTCCTGCTGGCTCCCCGGTTTGGTCTGGTGGGCGTATGGAGTGCCATGTGCACCGAGCTGTGCATCCGGGGCATGCTGTTCCTGCTGCGGATGGCACGGGGCAGATGGCTGGATAAGGGCGCTCTGGCATAAATCTTACCCTGTGGAAACACAAAAACTCCCCGGAAGGTCTGCTGCATTCCTGCAGCGCTTTCCGGGGAGTTTCTTTATACAGGGATCAGATCACTTTCTGCCGTGGAGAATGGGAGAAAGGGGCTTGTAGATCAGCACGCAGAGAACGGCATCCAGCAGACCCTTGACCAGCGTGAACGGCATGTTGAAGATCACAAGGCACTTGATCAGGCTGTTTGCAGAGGGCAGGATCGCCTGATACATACCAAGGATGGCTTCCAGCGGCATGTGGTAGAACCGCACATAGGCGGGATAGGTGATGAAGAAGTTGGACGGCACGCTGAACACTGCCATTGCCACGGCACCTGCCAGAGCGCCAAGGATGGCAGTCTTGCGGCTCTTGTGGTTCTTGTAGATAAAGCCTGCCGTTGCAGAGAAGGCTGCACCCAGCATGAAGTTGCACAGCTCGCCTACGCAGGCGGTGGAGGTGCCCTTGATGATGATGTGCAGCAGATTCTTCATAAAGCTGATGACCACGCCGTACACCGGACCCAGTGCAAAAGCACCCAGCAGTGCAGGCAGATCGGAGAAGTCCATCTTCACAAAGCTGGGGATCAGCATGGGAATGGGAAATTCGATGAACATCAGGATGAAGGCGACTGCGCTGAGCATGGCAGCAACGGTCAGGTTGTGAGTGGTGTTCTTTTTCATGGTAGTTGTCCTCCCCGGGGTTTGCCCCGTTCAAATTTGATCGGAAAGTTTGATCGGAAAGCCCTTTTCGCACGATTTCGGGAACGGGTAAGACAAACAGAAAAGCGCCCTGCTGCAAACAAAAATGCAACAGGGCGCGTAGACACAAAATTTGTCTGCCGTTTCTTGCATCCGGACTGTACCGTTGGTCCCGGAGTTGCACCGGGTCAGCACCCTTGCGGGTGGTCGCGGACTTTACCGCCAGTGGGGAATCTCACCCCGCCCTGAAACGAACTTTCTGGCACTGAGTATAGCGTGACAAGCAGCGGTTGTCAAGACCTTTTTTCACATTTGTGGATTTTTTGACATTCCGGAGATTTTTCCCGGAACCAGATGCACAAATGATGCCTTGGGAGCCGCCGCAATAGTGATCAGAGACCCTTTTATTCTCCTTGGAGCATTGCAAGGAACTCCGCCTCTGTCAGCACCGGAACCCCCAGTGCCTGTGCCTTGGTCAGCTTGGAGCCTGCCGCTGCGCCGGCGACTACATAGGCGGTCTTTTTGGATACCGAACCGCTTGCCTTGCCGCCGTTTTTCACGATCAGCGCTTCCGCTTCGTTGCGGGAAAGGGTCTCCAGAGTGCCGGTGACCACCAGAGTTTTCCCGGCGAGTTTGTCCCCTTTAGGCTCTCCCTTCCACTGCATATTCACCCCGGCATCCGCAAGGCGGTGTACAAGATCCGTGGTGCCTTCTTTGGCAAAGAACTCTGCAACGCTCTGCGCCATGACTCCGCCAAAACCATCGATCTGGCTTATTTTTTTCGCGTCTGTCTCCCGGATCGCTTCCAGCGTGCCGAAATGCTCTGCCAGCAATGCTGCCGCTTTATTGCCGATGTTCCGGATGCCAAAACCGAACAGCAGTTTGTCCAGATTGTTCTCCTTGGAGCGCTGGATCGCTGCCAGCAGATTGGCGGCACTCTTTTCCTTGAACTTATCCAGGGTCAGCAGCTGTTCCTGTGTCAGAGCATAGATATCCGCCGCCGAATGCACCATACCCTTTTCCACCAGCTGGGTCGCCACCGCAATGCCCAGACCGTCAATGTCCATTGCGTCCCGGGAAGCAAAGTGGATGATGTTCCGCAGCGCCTGTGCGGGACATTCCGGGTTGACGCAGCGCAGTGCCGCCTCATCCTCCAGATGGACAACGGGTGCACCACAGGAAGGACAGATCTCTGGCATCTCGTAGGGATGCGCATCCTGCGCATGGCAGGTGACCCCAATGACCTCCGGAATAATATCTCCTGCCTTGCGCACCTGAATGGTATCTCCGATGCACAGCCCGAACTGGTGGATGAAGTCCTCGTTGTGGAGGGTGGCACGTGCCACCGTAGTTCCTGCAAGGAATACCGGGTCAAAGCATGCTGTGGGGGTCAGAACGCCGGTGCGTCCCACTGCGACCTCAATGCTGCGCAGGGTGGTCTCCTTCACCTCCGGCGGGTACTTGAATGCGATCGCCCACCGGGGGAATTTGTTGGTGGACCCCATCTGATCCCGCTGGGCAAAATCGTTGACCTTGATGACAGCGCCATCCATATCAAAATCCAGTTTGGAGCGGTTCTGCCCGATCTCTTCGATTTCCCGGATCGCAGTCTCGATGTCTCTTACAACGTGATACCGGGGCGACACCGGCAGCCCCAAAGATTTCAGATAATCCAGGCTTTCTGCATGGGTGGTCAGTTCCCTGCCCCGAATCTGCTGCACATTAAAGATAAAGATGGAAAGCCCCCGGCTTCCGGTGATCTTTGCATCTTTCTGGCGCAGAGAACCTGCCGCTGCATTTCTGGGGTTCTTAAAAGGTGCAGCCCCCTGCAGCTCCTGTTCGGCACACAGCTTCTGGAATGCCTTATGGGGCATATAAACTTCGCCCCGGACTTCCAGAAACTCCGGCGCATCCTTCAGCGTTTTGGGGATGCTGCGGATCGCCCGAACGTTCTGGGTCACGTCCTCTCCCACTACGCCGTCACCACGGGTGGAGGCACGCACAAGCTGCCCGTTCTCGTACTCCAGACTGCAGGAAAGACCATCGATCTTGATTTCCACCACGTATTCCGGCTCGACGCCTGCCTCCCGTACCCGGCGATCAAAATCCCGCAGTTCGTCATAGGAGAAGGCATCCAGCAGACTTTCCATCTTTACCGCATGGGTCACCTTGGCAAAACGACCACTGGGGGTGCCGCCCACATGCTGGGTAGGAGACGCAGGCGTCACCAGCTGGGGAAACTGCGCTTCCAGCTCCTTCAGCTCCCGGTTCAGCGCATCATACTCAAAATCCTCCAGTTCAGGAGCATCCTGATCGTAATAAAGACGGTTATTCTTTTCAATAATCGCACGCAGTTCCTCTACGCGCTTTGCAGCCTGTTCCAGTTCCAAAATATCCACTCTCCTGCCATCCAGATTTGCGGACGCCTTATCGCCTGCCGCAACCGCTCCTAGTATACCACAAGACTCCCACCGCTGCAAAGCTCCATCTGCACAGTGGCTTCCCTTTTTCGGTTGCCGGGCATAAAATGGACGCTGTCTCGCAGAATACTGTTTGTATAAACCATATTCTGCGGTTCTGAATTGTCTCCTTTACAGTTGATTTTGCGTCACCTTTAAAAGATACTCTCTGTTTATGTCATCACATTCAGTGCGTTGCATCGTTGTTTTTATGTATTGAAAAATTCTTTCTTCAAGAAATTACGCTTCCGCATTCCAGGACCACCGGACAAACAAAAAGAGCCTGCTTTTTCAAGCAGACTCTCCTTGGGGTGCCACTGCACCCTTTTACAGGCACAGGGGTCCTTTGAGGCTGTAGGCTTTGATCACCCGATCATGGTCTCAAAGCGCCTTTTCAGCTTCTCAAACTCCGCATCCTCTACAGGGACTACTACACGGAACTCCATCTTGCCCTTGCTGTTGATGGCAGACTTGAGTTCCAGCGGACCGCGCAGACCCTCGTCATACAGCATACGCAGGCACATGCCCAGCTGCCGGTCTGACTTTGCTAAAAGTTCGTGCATCGTTTTCACCTCCCATAATAGGGAATGTATTTTTCGCGCCGGAAATACAAAAGCAGGGACGATCCGGATCTCTCCGGTCTGTCCCTGCTATTTGATTACGGAGAACTATTCCTGCCGAACGGAGTATTTCATGGCTCAAAAGCGAGCTGGAAAAGATTCCATGATTCCCGTCAGTGTGTAGGAACAGTGTACAATTAGTCCGAATTTAAGCTGTTTTGATCCAGTTTGTATGCGTCAAATCGGACGTATTTAAGCCAGATTGCACCCCAAAATCAGATAGAAATGGTGTTGCACACATCCAGCAGCACCGGATCCAGGCTCTTGGTCATTTCCAGTGCTTCATCCACCGGATAATCCACCAGCTTCTCGCCTTCCATGCCCACGATGCGGTTGTACTTGCCCTGCTCCAGCAGGCAGACTGCCTGATAACCCATGGCAGATGCGTTCACACGGTCACGCAGGGTGGGAGAACCGCCGCGCTGGACGTGACCCAGAATGGTGGCACGGGAGTCGATGCCGGTGCGTGCCTGGATCTCGTTGGCGATCTCCTGTGCATGACCTACGCCCTCTGCCACGATGATGATGAAGTGACGCTTGCCGGTCTTCTGGGTCTCTGCGATCTTGTCCAGAATGTCCCGCTGCATGTCGAATTCCTTCTCCGGCAGCAACACAGCCATAGCACCGGAAGCAATTGCCACATTCAGGGCGATGTAACCGGCGTTGCGACCCATGACCTCCACCACGCTGCAGCGGTCATGGCTCTGGGTGGTATCCCGGAGCTTATCGATCATTTCCAGTGCGGTGTTCATGGCGGTGTCGTAGCCGATGGTGTACTCGGTGCAGGCGATATCATTGTCAATGGTACCGGGCAGACCGATCATGGGAATGCCGCGGTGTGCCAGTTCCCGGGCGCCCCGATAAGAACCGTCGCCGCCAATGACCACCAGTGCATCAATGCCCAGCTCACGGCACTTGGCAGCGCCCTTGTCCTGACCTTCCTTGGTCTTGAACTCCAGGCAGCGTGCCGTGTACAGGATGGTACCGCCGGAAGAGATGATATTAGAGACACTGCGCAGGTTCATTTCAAAGCATTCGCCGTTCAGCAGTCCGTTGTACCCGCGCTGAATGCCGATCATGCGGTAACCTTTGTGCAGACCGGTGCGCACCACTGCACGCACCGCAGCATTCATACCGGGAGCATCACCGCCGCTTGTCAGCACGCCAATCGTTTTGATTTGCTTTTCCATACGAGAGATTCCCTCCAATTTGTTTCTTCATTCACCCTTGAGCTGCGCCCTTCTTCTCCAACGCCGCTCAGTGTTTTGCATTTTTATAACATGGAATGTTAGGACTAGCCTTAGATAATTATAGCATAATCCGGAGCGTTTGAAAACAGCCTTTCTGTCTGTATTCGTGCACGGAAATGTCATTTTGTTGCAACATTGCCGGTTCCCAGCAGTCTGTCCAGTTCTTTGAACAGCAGCGGATGCCCCGAAGTGTACAGTCGCCGGGGTGCAGCAAGCTTTTGCCCCGTATCCTCCAGATACAGGATCACCGGAATATCGCCGTCAAAGATCTCCAGCAGATTGACCACCTTGGCATACTGGGGGCAGCTGCGGGAGGGCAGCCGGATAAAGATCTTCTTTGCGGCTGTTTTCAGGGGGTCCGGTCTGCCGTTCTGAGGTTTGGCAGGGTTATAGCTGTCAATGGGCACGATACTGTCTGCCAGAAGTTTTGCTGCCTCATCCTCCCGCACCGACACTCTGCCGTCAATGACAACTACGGCGTTTTCCTGCAGAGCGTCCCGGAAGGTATCCAGCACCCGGGGGAACACGATGACCTCCATGGTACCGGTCAGGTCCTCCACGCTGGTAAATGCCATCATACTGTTGGACTTGGTGGTCATCATGCGGTTTTTGACCACGGCGCACACGATGCGGACTTTTTCGCCGTCTGCCACATGGGCGTCCTCACCGGTCAATGCCTTGATGGTGTGGGAAGCGATCTGCGCTGTGCGCTGGCGATAGGCGTCCAGAGGATGTCCGGACAGGTAAAGACCGCTGACGTCCTTTTCCTGCTGAAGCAGCTCCGACTGGCGGTATTCTTCCAGCGGGCGGATCTCGTAGCTGTCCTCCTGGGGCTCGTCCCCTGCCCCGCTCATCACCGAGAACAGGTCCAGCTGCCCATCCAGATTGCGGCGGGTATCGGTTTCGATGCTTTTCAGGATGCCCTCCACCGCCTCCACAAGGCTGCGGCGGTTATACCCCATGTGGTCAAAGGCGCCTGCCTTGATCAGACTTTCTACCGCACGGCGATTCAGCTCGGTGCCGTGCATCCGTTTGCAGAAATCGTACAGGCTGGTGTAGGGGCGTTCTTTCCGCTCCTCCACCACCCGGTCGATCAGGTTGCGTCCCACGTTTTTGACGGCGTTCAGACCAAAACGGATCTGCCCGCTGTCGTCTGCTGTAAAGCCGCCGCCGGAAACATTCACGTCCGGAGGCAGCACCCGGATGCCCAGCCGGGCACACTCGCCGGAATACTCAATGACCTTGTCGGTATTGTCCAGCACACTGGTCAGCAGTGCCGCCATAAATTCACTGGGATAATGGCACTTGAGGTAGGCGGTCTGAAATGCCACATAGGCGTAGCACGCCGCATGACTCTTGTTGAACGCATAGGAAGCAAAACTGGACATCTCATCGTAGATCTCGTTGGCAACCTTTTCCGGGATGCCCTGTGCCACACAGCCCGGACATTCGTGCCCGGGGTCGGTGCAGCCGTGGACAAAGTGCTCCCGCTCCGCTTCCATGACAGCGTGTTTCTTTTTGCTCATGGCACGGCGGACGTTGTCTGCCTGCCCGAAGGAAAAGCCTGCCAGTTCCCGGAAGATCTGCATGACCTGTTCCTGATAGACGATACAGCCGTTGGTAACATCCAGAATGTGTGCCAGCTGAGGGGTCTTGTAGCTGATCTTGTCCGGTTCGTGACGGTTGCGCAGATAGGTGGGGATGGAGTCCATGGGTCCGGGACGGTACAGACTGATAAGAGCGATGACATCTTCCAGATTCTGAGGCTGCAGTCCCACCAGCACCTGTTTCATGCCGGTAGATTCCAGCTGGAACACACCCTCGGTATCGCCCTGTCCCAGCATCTTATAGGTGTCCGGGTCGTCATAGTCCAGCTTCTGGATGGAGAACTCCGGGTGGTGCTTCTGCACTGCCATCTCTGCATCCCGGATCACCGTCAGGGTCCGCAGACCCAGAAAGTCCATCTTCAGCAGTCCCAGTTCCTCGATCTCGGTCATGTTGAACTGGGTCACCGGCAAGCCATCGTTGGTGGCAAGGGGCAGATAGTAATCCGTAGGTTCCGGCGTGATCACAACGCCTGCCGCATGGGTGGAGGCGTGCCGGGGCATTCCTTCCACCTTGGCGGCGGTGTCGATGAGCTCTGTGACCTGCGGGTCGGTATCGTAGAGCTTTTTCAGCTCACTGGACACCTCCAGCGCCCGCTTCAGGGTCATTTTCAGTTCCATGGGCACCAGCTTGGCAACGGTATCCACATTCTGATAGGGGATGCCCATGACACGTCCCACATCCCGGATGGCGTTCCGTGCCGCCATGGTGCCAAAGGTGACGATCTGCGCCACATGGTCGGCACCGTACTTCCGGTTGACGTAGTCAATGACCTCCTGCCGGCGCTCGTAGCAGAAGTCCACGTCAAAGTCCGGCATACTGACACGTTCCGGGTTCAGAAAACGCTCGAAGATCAGGTTGTACCGGATGGGGTCAATGTCCGTGATGCCCACGCTGTAGGCAGCGATGCTGCCGGCACCGGATCCGCGTCCGGGTCCCACCGGAATGCCTTGACTTTTGGCGTAGTTGATATAATCCCAGACGATAAGATAATAGTTGGTGTAGCCCATGGATTTGACCACACCGATCTCGTACTGGAGGCGGTCCCGGTTTGCCTGCGGCACGTTGGGTCCGTAGCGGCGCTCCAGACCCTCCCAGCAGAGCTTTTCAAAATACGCCTGATTGTCCATGCCGTCCGGCGCTTTGTAATACGGGATCTTGGTGTGCCCGAACTCGAAATCAAAATTGCACTGCTCTGCGATCTTTGCGGTATTTTCGCACGCCTCCGGCACCATGGAGAACAGCTCGTACATCTCATCGGTGGTCTTGACGTAGAATTCATCGGTCTGAAATTCCATCCGGTCTGCGTCCTGAATGGTCTTGCCGGTCTGGATGCAGAGCAGGATCTCCTGCATTCTGGCATCTTCCCGGCGCAGATAATGGGAGTCGTTGGTGGCTGCCATGGGGATACCGGTCTCCCGTGCCAGCTTGATGAGCTGCGGCAGCACTGTGTTGTCCTCTTCCAGACCGTGGTCCTGCAGTTCGATGTAGTAGTTCCCCTCCCCAAAGAGGTCCCGATACCACAGCGCCACCTGCTTGGCACGCTCATAGTCTCCCGCCAAAATCGCCTGAGGCACCTCGCCGGCAAGACAGGCGGACATGCAGATGAGACCCTCGTGGTACTGTTCCAGCAGCTGCTTATCTACACGGGGCTTGGAATAAAAGCCTTCCACAAAGGCAGCGGAGACCATCTTGATCAGGTTTTTGTAACCGGTCTCGTTTTTGCACAGCAGGATCAGATGGTTGTTGCCGTCGATCTTATTTACCTTGTCAAACCGGGTGCGGGTCGCCACATAGACCTCGCAGCCGATGATGGGCTTGATGCCAGCCTTTTTTGCCGCCTTGTAGAACTGCAGGCAGCCGTACATGACGCCGTGGTCGGTGCAGGCAATGGCGGTCTGTCCGCACTCCTTTACCCGGTCCATCAGCTGGTCGATGCGGCAGGCACCGTCCAAAAGGCTGTACTCCGTGTGGATATGCAGGTGGACAAAGTCCCTGCCCTGCCGGTTATTTTCGCTGATCTCGCTCACGGTGTCACCTCCTGTTCCAGACGTTTGCGCAGGCTGTCTGCTGCTGCCTCCAGTTTTTTCATCCGGTGAGAAAGCCCGGATTTGCTCACCGCCGGGTCAAAGCAGGCGCACAGCGCCGCAAGGGAGAGGTCCGGATACTTCATCCGCATCTCTGCCGCCTGCTGCAGCACCTCCGGCATGGTCTCCAATGCGTGCTGCTGTTCCAGAAAGCGGATCGCCTTCAGGGTCTGCGCGTTGGCACGGGCGGTCTTGCCAAGGTTGGCAGTGTCACAGTTGGTCTGGCGGTTGGTCTGGTTCCGCACCTGTTTGAACGCCTTTAAGGTACCCATCTGCTCTGCGGCATTCACCGCTCCCATAAAGCTCAGCAGCCGCTGCACATTTGCCCCGGTCTTTACGTAGATCAGGTTCACGCCATTGCGGCGGGTGCGGTGGGGGGCAAATTCGTGCTCCGCCAGCAGCGCCTCAAAGTCCTTTGCAAGGTTGGTGCGTGCAGTCAGAAACTCCAGATTGTATTCCTTTTGAGGATCGGTCATGGTGCCGCTGCACAAAAAAGCTGCGCCAATGTACGCACTGACGCAGGTCTGGCACCGGATGAGACCGGGATCGATCTGCAGGCTGGTCTCGCTGCCGGTGGTGCCAAACAGCTCATGCATTCGCCTTACTTGCTCCGGTGTACGGATATTAAATTCATACAAAACTCCGCTGGGGCGCTGCTTTTGCAGGATCTCCCCCTGCACGCCGCAGCGTGCAAACAGCTGCTGCGCCATCTGCACCGTATGGGGCTGTTCGGTCTGGATCACCAGACCCTTTGCATCAAAATATTTGGCAAAGCATGCCAGACCATACGCCGCTGCCCGGATGCAGCAATCCTTCTGCAGGCTGCGCTGCGCCATCTCCTCCCGTGCACGGGATGCAAAACTCATAGTGGTTCCTCTGTTTCTCTCAGCGCACGGCATCCCGATGCTGCACCCCCGGGTCATAGCCCAGAGACTGGCAGTATTCTGCGATCTTCCGTGCAAAGGTAATGGAGCGGTGCTTGCCGCCGGTGCAGCCCACCGCTATGGTCAGCTGGCTCTTGCCCTCCTTGACGTACAGGGGCAGGGCGTACTGCAAAAAGTTTTCGTAGCGCTTCAGCAGTTCCTGCGCCTCCGGATGACCCATGACAAAATCCACCACATCCTGATCCAGCCCGGTCTTGTGCTTGAGTTCCGGCACATAGAAGGGGTTGGGCAGGCAGCGCACATCCAGTACAAGATCCGCTTCCTGGGGGATGCCAAATTTGAAGCCGAAGGACATGATGGTCAGCCGCATTGCCGCCTTTGCCCCGCCGGTCTTGAGAAAAAGGTCGCAGATGCGCTCTTTATTCTGGGCGGTGGACAGCAGTGCCGTGTTGATGCGGTAATCCGCCCGCGCCCGCAGCGGTTCCAGGATCTGGCGTTCCTTCAGAAACGCTTCCCGGGTGGAGATGCCCTCCGCAATGCTGATGGGGTGACGGCGGCGGGTCTCGCTGTAGCGGCGCATCAGCACATCGTCCGGTGCGTCCAGAAACAGAATCTTGTAGGGCGTATTCTGCTCATCCAGCTGCTGCAATGCCTCTTCGATCTCTTCCCGGCTGCGGCAGCCCCGGACATCCATGGACAACGCCACCCGCTCCAGATTGTTATTGCCTGCCTTGGAAAATGCGGTGATATTGGGCAGCAGCCCTGCAGGCACATTGTCGATGCAGAAAAAACCGATATCTTCCAGTGCATTCATTGCCACCGACTTTCCTGCACCGGAAAGCCCGCTGACGATCAACAGTTCCATGTCCGCTTCCTTGCTCCTTTGTGGTATGACCTCTTTACCGGACCACCCGGATCTCCTTTTCAAGGTCGTACCCTGTCTTTTCTTTTACGATGGTGCGCACTTTCTCGCACAGGGCAAGCACATCGGCGCAGCTTGCGCCTCCCAGATTCACCACGAAGCCGCAGTGCTTGTCGCTAACGGCAGCGCCGCCGTGGCGATGACCCCGGAGACCGCACTGGTCAATGAGGGCTGCCGCAAAGGCTCCCGCCGGGCGCTTAAAAGTGCTGCCGGCACTGGGCTTATCCAGCGGCTGTTTGTCCAGCCGCTTTGCCATCAGTTCTTCCATTTTGGCACGGATCTGGTCCCGCTGCCCCGGCTGCAGCGCAAAATGCGCCGAGAGGATGCAGCCGCCGTTCTCCTCAAAGATGCTGTGACGGTACCGCAGATCCAGTTCGGTGGCAGCGGCTTCCACAATGCTGCCTTCGGCGGTAAGGTAGCGCACCCGTACCAGCACATCCTTCATCTCGCCGCCGTAGGCGCCGGCGTTCATGTAGACTGCACCGCCTACGGTGCCGGGGATGCCATAGGCAAACTCCAGCCCGGTGAGACCCTGTTCCAGCGCCGCCTTGCACAGGGCAGAAAGCCGCACCCCTGCCCCGGCGGAAAGCTCTGTGCCGGTGATCTCGATACCGGTCTCCAGTGCGGTGAGGTCAATGACCGCTCCGTCGTAGCCTTCATCGGCAAACAGGATGTTGCTGCCGTTGCCCAGCAGATAGTACCGCACGCCGCAGCCCTTGCAGATGCCGATGGCGCTGCAAAGCTCTTCTTCGGTGCGGGGCTGTACAAACAGCTTTGCGGGACCGCCGATCTTAAAGGTACAGTGTGCGGCAAGGGGTTCCGCTTCCCGGCAGGAAATGCCTGCCTGCTGCAGCTGCTGCTTGAGTTCTTCCATGGAAAAATGCTCCTTTTTAGTCCATCTTATCGTCCAGACCCAGACGGATCAGCAGCTCCCTTGCTGCATTGTAGCCCATCTTCTTCTGGCGGTTATTGATCGCCGCCGTTTCCAGCACCACCGCAAGGTTCCGTCCCGGAGATACCGGGATGCTGGTGCTGGGAATGCTGACGCCCAGAATGTCGTAATATTCACTTTCCAGACCGGTGCGCTGGTAGTTCTTGGTGGGGTTCCATGCCTCCAGCTGGACCACCAGATCCAGACTTTCGCTGACCTTAACCGCACCTACGCCGTAGACCCGCGCCACGTTGACAATACCGATGCCCCGCAGCTCGATGAAGTGCCGGATATTTTCCGGCGCAGTGCCCATGATCTGGCGGTTGGAGACCTTGCGCAGCTCCACGGCGTCGTCTGCCACCAGACGGTGACCCCGCTTTACCAGCTCGATCGCCAGCTCGCTCTTGCCGATGCCGCTGTCGCCCAGGATCAGGATGCCCTCGCCATAGACTTCCACCAGCACGCCGTGGCGGGTGATGCGGGGGGCAAGCTCCAGATTCAGCACACTGATGAGGCTGCCCATAAGGGTGCAGGTGGTCTCGTTGGAGCGCAGCAGCGCCACCCCGTGCTTGCAGGCAAGCTCCTGCATCTCCGGGAAGGGGGTCAGCTCCTCGCTGCGGCAGACGATGACCGCCGGGGGCTGCTGTCGGAACAGCTGGTCCAGTGCCTCATACCGCTTTTCTGCCGGAAGCCCGGACAGGAAATTCATCTCTGCAAGACCCATGATCTGCAGCCGGAGCTTGTCAAAGTAATCGTAGTAGCCTGCCAGAAACAGACCCGGACGGTTGACCTCGGCGATCTCCACGTTGATCTGATCCAGTTCTCTGGGGGTGTAGACCACTTCCATACTGACCCGCTCGGTCAGCGTTTTCAGCGAGACATTGAATGTACCCATCCTTGTTCCTCCTGTATCCTTCTGCCCTGTGCCCCGGGGCAGCGCCCCGGACAAAGCCATGCTTTTTACTATTATAATAAAATCCGCCCGGAATTACAACGGCTCACCCTCATCTTTTTTGCTCCGGCTTCAGCCGCCTTTTTCATAGAGCGAAACTGCGCCATATTTTACCAGTTTTTTACTCAAGTTTGCACTTTACAGGAGTTTTACATTTCTTCGATTTCGGATTTTACATTGCATCCGTATACTTTTACGCAGGAGAAAATAAACTAGCAACACGTCAAATAAAAGTGAGGAAAACCATCATGACCATTTTTAACGTCTTTTCGCTTTTAGGCGGTCTTGCCCTGTTTCTGTTCGGCATGGACATTATGGGCAAGGCGCTGGAAAAGCAGGCAGGCGGTCAGCTGCAGAAGATCCTGAGCAAGCTGACCGACAGCCCTCTTAAAGGTTTCTTTCTGGGTCTGTGCGTCACCGCTGTGATCCAGAGTTCCAGTGCCACCACCGTTATGGTGGTGGGCTTTGTCAACAGCGGCATCATGGAGCTGCATCAGGCGATCGGCATCATCATGGGCAGCAATGTGGGCACCACTGTCACCAGCTGGATCCTGAGCCTTTCGGGTCTGCAGGGTGACAGTGTGCTGATCCAGCTGTTAAAACCCACTTCTTTCAGTCCCCTGCTTGCATTTATCGGCATTTTGCTGTATATGTGTAAGAGTGAGAAGAAAAAAGGCGTCGGCACCATCCTCATCGGCTTTGCGGTGCTCATGACCGGCATGACCACCATGTCCAACGCCGTGCTGCCGCTGCAGAACGAGGCGTGGTTCACCAGCCTGTTTACCCGGTTCTCCAACCCGGTGCTGGGTGTTCTGGTGGGTGCCGTGGTCACCGGTATCATCCAGAGTTCCAGTGCCAGCGTGGGCATCCTGCAGGCACTGAGTGCCACCGGCGTCATCACCTACGGCAGCGCCATTCCCATCATCATGGGTCAGAACATCGGCACCTGCGTCACTGCCCTGCTTTCTTCTGTGGGTGCAAACAAAAACGCCCGCCGTGCCGCCATGGTCCATCTGTATTTCAACATCATCGGCGTGACCCTTTTTCTGGTGGGCTTTTACGGGCTGGATGCAGTGTGTCACTTTGCCTTTGTGGACACCACCATTGAGGCGTGGGGCATTGCGGTGGTCCACTCGGTGTTCAACATTCTTGCCACCGCCGTGCTGCTGCCCTTTGCCTCCCTGCTGGAAAAGCTGGCGATCCTCACTATTCCGGACAGTCCGGAAAAGGAAAGCTACGCACTGCTGGATGACCGTCTGCTGAACACCCCTGCCGTTGCCGTGGAGCGTGCCCGCAGCGCCACCGCCGACATGGCGGAGCTGGCACGGGTGGGCGTGATGCAGGCGATGAGCCTGACCCACACCTGGAACGAGGAGCTTGCCCAGAAGGTACGGGAGCACGAAAGCAAGGTAGACCGCTACGAGGACGCACTGGGCACCTATCTGGTAAAGCTTTCCGGACGGGAGCTGAACCACGCCGACAGTCAGAGCGTCAACACCCTTCTCCACACCATCAGCGATTTTGAGCGGATCAGCGACCATTCTGTGAATCTGCTGGAATCCGCCGAAGAGATGCACCAGAAGGACATCGCCTTCTCCCGGGACGCCCGGGAGGAGCTGCAGGTGCTGGAAGATGCGGTGCAGGACATCCTGAACCGCACCACCGATGCATTCCGGAAGGGTGACCTCCACCTTGCCGGCAAGGTGGAACCGCTGGAGGCAGTGGTCAACGAGCTGGTGCGTGCCATCAAGGCACACCATATTGCCCGGCTCCAGACCGGCAGCTGTTCTATTGAATACGGCTTTGTGCTGGACGATCTGCTGACCAATTACGAACGCATCTGCGACCATTGCAGCAACGTGGCGGTGGCACAGATCGAGGTGGCACAGGACAGCTTTGATACCCACGCCTACCTCAACGACCTGCGCCACGGCAACGACACCAAGGAAAGCGAAGAATTCCACCGCCGACTGGACAAATACCGGGAACGCTATCTCTTCCCGGACACTTCTATGGAGGATATGGACAAATGATCTACATTGTGGAAGACGATGACGCCATTCGGGAACTGGAACAGTATGCCTTGCAGTCCAACGGCTACGAAGTGACCGGCTTTGGGGACTCCGAGCCTTTCTGGGCAGCAATGCGCAGCGAGGTGCCGGAACTGGTGATCCTGGACGTGATGCTGCCGGGAGAGGACGGCTTTTCCATCCTGAAAAAGCTCCGGAACACCCCCTCCCTGAAAAAGCTGCCCATCATCATGGTCACCGCAAAATCCAGCGAGCTGGACACGGTGCGGGGGCTGGACTGTGGCGCTGATGATTACATTGCAAAGCCCTTTGGCATCATGGAGTTTCTCAGCCGGGTCCGTGCTGCCCTGCGCCGTGCCGCCCCGGCGGCAAAGGCGGATGTGCTCAGCTTCCACGAGATCCAGCTGGACAATGCCCGCCACAGTGTGACGGTGGAAGGCAGCCCCGTGGAACTGACCTACAAGGAATACAGCCTGCTGCGTCTGCTGCTGGAAAACACCGGTCTGGTGGTGACCCGGGAGACCATCCTGCAGGTGGTGTGGGGCACCGACATCTCGGTGGAGAGCCGCACCGTGGATATGCACATCCGTACCCTGCGCAAAAAGCTGGGTGAGGCGGGACGCTACATCTGCACCGTGCGGAAGGTGGGCTACAAGCTGACCGACGAGGAGGACGACGAAGAATGAAACTGCGCAGCATGGAAGAAAAAATCAGCTACCGGTTGTTCCTGATGGGGTTTCTCGGGCTTATTTTTACCGCTGCACTGTGCATTTTCGTCTTTCACAAGGCGTTCACCGCTCAGGCGTGGACCGGCTTGGAACGGCAGGCGGACCTGGTAAGCGTCGGCTACGATCTGACCGGGGATCCCCAGCAGCTTTCCGCCTTTGTGTCCGGAGACCTGCGCATTACCCTGATCTCGGAAAATGGCAGTGTGATCTTTGAGTCCGCCACCGATCAGCCCATGGAGAACCACCTCAGCCGCCCCGAGATCCTGCAGGCAATGAAGAGCGGCGTAGGCAAGGACATCCGGGATTCCCAGACCATGGGATACGAGACCTACTACTACGCCCTGCTGCTGCCCGACGGCGAGATCCTGCGGGTAGCGCAGGACGCAGAGACCATGTGGTCCATCTACGATTCCTCCATTCCCGCCATCGTGCTGAGCTGTGTTGCCCTGATGCTGGCGGCGGCGGTGCTCTCTTCCCTGCTTACAAAGGCGCTGGTACAGCCGGTGCTAAACATGACCGAGGATCTGGACCACATTCAAGACAACGTGCCCTACAAGGAGCTGGTCCCCTTTGCAGAAAGCATCCACTCCGACCACATCCTCCGGGAGAACAACGAGAAAATGCGACAGGAGTTTACCGCCAATGTGAGCCACGAGCTGAAGACCCCCCTGACCAGCATTTCCGGCTATGCAGAGCTTATTGAGACCGGCATTGCAAAACCCGCAGACATCCCGGATTTTGCCCGGAAGATCCACGGCGAAGCCACCCGGATGATCCAGCTGGTAAACGATATCCTGCAGCTGTCCCATCTGGACAACGTAAGCGAGACCGGTTCCGAGCCGGTGATGGAGACGGTGGACCTGCTGGAAGTGGCAAAGGACTGCGTGGAGCGTCAGAAACTGAACGCCCGCCACGCCTACATCACCCTGACCTATATGGGAGAAAGCGCCCTTGTGGAGGGCAACCGTCAGCTGCTGGACGAGCTCTGCCAGAACCTGTGTGACAACGCCATCCGCTACAACCGCCCCGGCGGCAAGGTACAGCTGGTCACCGCCTGCAGCCGGGATGGACACTGCAGCCTCACCGTCACCGACAACGGCATCGGCATCCCCCGGGAGGCGCAGGCAAGTGTGTTCGAGCGTTTTTACCGGGTGGACAAGAGCCGCAGCAAAGCCACCGGCGGCACTGGTCTGGGTCTGGCGATCGTCAAACACATTGCCCGGATCCACAACGCCCGGATCAAGCTGGAAAGTCAGGTGGACAAGGGCACCACCATTACCGTCACCTTTCCCACGGCACGCTGAAATCAATAAAAATGCACGTCTGCCTCCAGCCGGGGGCAGGCGTTTTTTGTTGGGGAAAGCATCCCCTGCCTGCCGTACCGCAGTGCGGCTGCCTGCTGCAGATGCAGCACATCCACCTGCTGCTGCCACAGCTGCCGCACTGTGTCCTCGCAGAGCTGTTCCAGCTGTCGGCAGCTTTCTTCCCCCGGCAGGGCTTTGCCATATTCGTTCTGGCAGTCCAGCCGCAGACGGACAAGCGTTCTGGTCATGGTCACAGAGACGCTGCACCGGCGGATGTTCAGCTGCTGTCCTTCCAGCCGGAGACGATGGACCCCGCCGGTACCGGACAGGAGACGGAACATAACGGTCCGGGGCTCCTCCAGCTGTATTTTGCTCCCGGCAGCGGTCCACAGCTGCTCCCGGTCTTTGAGGGCAAATCCTGTGTCGGTGATCTCCAGCACCGGCAGCAGGATGGTCTCCTGCCGCTGATAAAGCCGTGGCAGCAGCCCGGCAGATTCTTTGAGTTTGTCCAGAAGTTTATCCGGTAGGTCTCCTGTTTTCTCCGCAGCCATGCGCAATTCTTCCAGATCAAAGTCGGTGCAGATCATCCTTGATGCCGTGCGTCCCCGCTGGTCTGTCAGCACCAGCGTCTCATAGTCCGCAAGGGTCGTTCTGTCACTGTCCTCCGGGAAAAGAAGGTAGTCACACAGCCGGTAATCCGCCGTTTGGGGCAGGGTCTCCTCTGCGGCAGACAGCGCCGCTGCAAGGTCCTCGCCCTTCCCGGTACCAACCCGGAGCGCCGCCGTTGCCTTTGACGCATCTGCCGCCGCTTCCGGTGCCTGATAGAGCAGTGCCGCTTCCCAGCTGCCGCCCTGCCGGGAAAGATACAGGGCACGGACCATGCTTTTTTCGGTGGTCTCACAGCGAAGGAACAACAGACACCACCCGGCAAGAGCAAGAAACAGGATGGCTTTATTCTTCATGGCTCCACCTCGCTGCCGGACGGCATAGGCAGTATCCTCCCCGCCAGCAGCCGGATGCAGCCGCAGAGAAAGCACATCCGGAACATGGCGCAGGTGAGCCAGACCCACAGCAGCAGGGCATCCATGCGGGAAAAGACCCCGGCGCTCCACGCCCGCAGCAGCTCCTGCTCCGGATAGCCTCCCCCAAATACCAGCGCCATGGCGGCCGCCAATGCCAGCTGCACCCCAAAGCCGAGAAAAGGCAGAAAGACCCCTCGGCACAGCTTTGCCTCGGGACAAAGCAGAGGCAGCAGAAGGTATTCGCCATACAGCGGCACCTGCCAGGGCTCTGTTGGAGCCTGCAGTTCTGGGTCCCACAGGCGGTACCACTGCATCTGTCCTGCCAGACCGGCAAACAGCACGAGAAGCCCCAAAACCACAAACCACCACAGCACCCGTGCAGGGGCGTTCCAGCGGGCAGGCGGCAGCTTCCACCCTGCCCACAGCAGCAGGGGCAGCAGTCCCACCAGCGCCATGGAGCCAAACTCCTGTCGGCACACCTGTTGTGCCCGGGCAAAAGTGGTACACCATTCTGCCAGAAGGAGGAACAGCAGCGCAGTCTTTGCGGCGACAGCCGGAAAAGCATTCTGCTCCCTGCCCTGCCAGAAAGTGACCGAAAATGCCGAAAGCACCGTCAGCAGGACAGCGCTGCACAGACCCTTCAGCAGAAACAGCCGGAGCGGGATGCCATCGGGGAGTCCTTCCGCCGCTGCGGCGGTAAAAATGCTCAGCGCCGCCGCCTGCGTGGTGAAGCGATCCTGTTCCATTTTGTTCCACCTTCTTTCTGCCAGATCACAAAGTGCCGCCGGGAAAGCCGCCGGTAGTCGCGGCGGATCACCCCATCCTCCGACAAAGGATTTTGGGGAAAGGGATGGGGCGTCAGGTAGGGCACCCCCATGATGCCGGTGCCGGAAAGTGCCAGCAGCAGGGCAAAAAACGCCGCCGCCAGCCCCGGAGGACCTGCCAGTCCCGCTGCCAGCACTACCCCCAGCCGCAGCAGGGTGGCGCTCTCGTAGAGGGCGGGGGTGACGAACACCGCAATAGAGGTGATGCTTGCCACAAAGATCACCGGAGTGCTCATAAGCCCGGTTGCGATCGCTGCATCTCCTAATATCAGCGCCGCCACCAGACTGACCGAGTGCCCCAAAGACTGAGGCATCCGGAGACCTGCTTCCCGGATCACTTCCAGCAGCAGCATCACCAGCAGCATCTCTGCAAACAGCGGCAGAGGGGTCGCCTTTTCTGCCGCCTCGATCTTGTACAGCAGCTGCGGGGGGATCAATTCCGGCAGGTACACCGCAAGGCAGACAAAGACCCCCGGCAAAAACACGGTGAGGTAGAACGCCGCATACTTCAGCAGCCGCAGAAAAGAGGAAAACACCGCTGTGGAGGCATAGTCATCCAGACACTCAAAGTTTTCGCAGAAAAGGGCAGGCAGCACCAGTGCCGAGGGACTGCCGTTGACCAAAATCAGGATCCTGCCCTCGCAGAGTTTTGCCGCCGCCACTGCCGGGCGCTGGGTATAGCTCACCGGGACAAACAGCCGCCATCTTCCGGGCAGCAGCCAGGGCATAAAATAGCTGGAATCCAGCAGCATTTCCGGCTTTGCCGCTGCCAGCAGCTGTTTTACCCGCTGCACCATGGCAGGGTCCGCCACACTGCGGCAGTAGCAGACCCCATACTCGGTCTTTGCCGGGGTATCCGCCTGTGCAACCTCCTGCACAAGATCCCCGCTGCGGATCAGACGCCGCAAAAGGCTCAGATTGATACGCAAAAGGTCTGCAAAGCCTTCCCGGGAACCCCGCAGATTCCCCTCCCCTTCCGGCTCTTCCACCGAGCGGAACTTCAGTCCCTGCACCGAAAAAGCGATGCCCTTGGGGCAGCCATCCAGCAGCAGCACCGCCATGCCCGCTGTCAGCCGCCGGATCAGGTCCTCCATATCCTCCACCGGCTGGCTCTCTGCCGGAAAGACCGAATCCTGCAGGATCAGCCGGAATACCTGCGGTCCGGTGCACTGCTCCGGCGGCAGGGTGTGCCGGCTCGCCCCCTCCAGCAGCAGCTGCCAGAGGGATTCCAGACTTGCCATGCCGTCAAAGAGCACAATATTGCCCCGGCAATGATAAATGGTGATGGATTTGGAATAATAATCGGCAGAGGCACCAAAAAGTGCATCCAGTGCCGCCAGATTTTCCGCAAGGTCCCGGGATAACTGCTGCATCGCTTCTCCACTCCTTTGCTGTGCAGTATTCCCCCGCCGCCCGGTTCCTATCCCCACTTATCACCCACAGGAGGACCCGCTTTTGAAGCTGCTGATCTGCCGTACCATCATCATTTACCTCTGCGTTCTCTTTGCCATGCGGATCATGGGCAAACGCCAGCTGGGGGAATTGCAGCCCGAAGAGCTGGTATCCACCATCCTGATCTCCAATCTTGCCTCCATCTCCATCGAATCGGAGGATGTGCCGGTGACTGCCAGCCTGATTCCCCTGTTTCTCATTGCGGCGCTGGAGCTGCTGGGGTCAATACTGAGTTTCCGGAGCCAGAAATTCTTTAATTTTCTCGCCGGTCGTCCCAAGACCGTGATCCTGGATGGAAAGATCGATCAGGATGCCCTGCGGACCCTGCGGCTGACCACAGCGGACCTGATGGAAGCGCTGCGAGGCAAGGATATCTTCGACCCCCGGAAGGTATCCTATGCGGTCATCGAGACCAACGGCACCCTTTCGGCAGCGCTGCGTCCGGAACATGAGACCGCCACTCTGAGAGACCTGAAGCTCCGGGTCCGGCAGGTCAACGCCACCATTCCCTTTGTGGTGGATGGGCAGGTGCTGGAGGACAACCTGCACTGGTGCGGCAAGGACCGGGACTGGCTGCAGCGCACCGCCGAGGCGAACGCCCTGCTGCCAGAGGAGATCCTATTACTCATCGGCAATGAGACCGAGGATTATTTTCTGCTGAAAAAAGAGAGCCGCCGGAAAGGCAGCTCCCATTGAGGAGGCACTATGAAACGGATCTACGCCTGCATTCTCATCCTTGCCACTCTGCTGCTTACTGCTCTTTACAGCAGCCGTCAGGTGCAGCGGTTTGCGGATTCCATCTCCGGAGACCTTGACCACGCCGTTGCCGCTGTCCGTGCCAGGGACCTGCCTCTGGCACGCCGTGCCCTCCGGAAAGGGGCGGACCGGTGCGACACGATGCGGGAAAAGATGAACCACCTGCTGCCCACCGCAGACTTCACCGAGCTGGAAGCGGCACTCCGTGCTGCAGAGGGGCAGCTGGAACAGAACGCTCCGGAGGAGGCGCTGGGAGAGCTGCGCCGGGCGCAGGTGCAGGTGGAAACGCTGGAATGGCTGTCCCGGCGGTTCATCTGACCATACAAAAACACCGCCTGTACGCAGCTGCACACAGGCGGTGTTCAAGATCGTTTATCTGGTTTCTTTCCGGTCACCCATAAGCTTTTTCAGCTCATTGAAGAAGCTTTCCACATCGGCAAACTGACGATAGACCGAAGCAAAGCGGACATACGCCACCTCATCGATCTTTTTCAGCTCCTGCATGGTAAGCTCTCCGATGCGCACACTGGGGATCTCCCGGTCGTAGGAGCTGAGCAGGGTCTGCTCGATGCTGCTGACCGCACGGTCCAGTGCCTCGTAGCTTACGGGACGCTTTGCGCAGGCACGTAGCATGGCGTTGAGAAGCTTCTGCCGGTCGAAAGGTTCCCGGGAACTGTCCTTTTTGATGACCACAAGCGGAACCGTCTCCACCACCTCGTAGGTGGTGAAACGCATGTGGCAGCTCAGGCATTCACGGCGGCGGCGGATGCGCTCGCTGTCTTCGGTGGGGCGGGAGTCGATGACCTTGGACTCCTCTGCACCGCAATAGGGACACTTCATGTTCTGTTCCTCCTGAAGTCCATCCGGGACTTTTATTCTGCCTTGCTTTTACGCTTGCTCCACATGACCCAGGCGGAGGTGGAAACACACAGAGAGGTGTACACACCGCTGATCATACCCATCATCAGGGGGAAAGCGAAGGTAAAGATGCTGTCCAGACCGTACAGCTTTGCCACAACGCACATAACTGCCAGCGCCATGACCGTGGTGATGGTGGTGACCAGCGTGCGGCGGGCAGACTGGTTCACCGAGTGGTTCACCAGCTCCTCAAAGGAAGCCTTTTTGCCCAGTAGCTTGCGGTTCTCCCGGATACGGTCGTAGACCACAACGGTATCGTTGATGGAGTAGCCCAGAATGGTGAGCATGGCGGCAATGAAGTTGCCGTCCAGAGGGGTGCGCAGCAGCACAAAGGTGCCAAACACCACCATCAGGTCATTGACCAGTGCCAGCACTGCCATCATGCCGCCGGTGAGACCTCCGATGTTCTTGAACCGCAGGGCAATGTACAGCAGGATCAGCACCAGTGCAAAGACCACTGCCACCAGACTCTTCTGCAGGAACTTGGTTCCCATAGCAGCACTGACGTTGCTGAGAGAGAGCTGAGAGAAAGCGTTGTCCGGGTAATTCTCGTTGAGAGAATCCAGCAGCGCACCCACCTGCTCAGTGGTGACGGTCTCGGTGCCGGGCATGGAGATCTTCAAAGTCTGATCTCCGGTGGCGACATTCTCGCCGGTCTGCAGGGTCAGACCATTGTTATCCAGCGCAGATGCAGCGGTCTTCTGCACAGCGGACATCTCAAAGCTGCCCTCGTAGCGCAGGGTGATCATAGCACCGCCGGTAAACTCGGTGTCCAGATGGACTCCCAGCACCACAGCGCTCAGCAGGATCACTGCCATGAGGCAGGCAGAAAAGGTAAGGAACCGCTTGCGCAGACCCACAAAGTTGATCTGCTTTTTCTCGGTCTCGTCCTTACCCAGCTTTGCAGCGCCATAGAGCCAGGGCTTGCGCAGGGCACGGATGGATGCGGCACCCCGGATCATCACACGGGTAGCAAAGACGCCGAACACAAAGTTCAGCAGCACGCCGGTGAGCAGAGTGTAGCCAAAGGCATAGATGGTGCCGGCGGTGGAAGGACCAAAGGCAAAGAACACAAAGTGCAGAGCCTTGGCAAACAGACCATCGGAGGGTCCAAAGGCACTCATCAGCACCACTGCCACGATGACGATGGTGACGTTGCCGTCAATGATGGGGGTAAGACCCCGGGTAAAGCCGCTCTTCAGTGCGCCATCCAGCGATTTGCCGTTTTTCAGCTCCTCCTTGATGCGCTCTGCGGTGATGACGTTGGCATCCACGCCCATGCCGATCGCCAGAATGATGCCGGCGATACCGGGCAAGGTCATGGTAAAGCTTTCAAACACCGGGAAGTAGCCGGAGACGAACGCCAGTGTTGCCGCCACCTGACCTGCCAGTGCGATGCAGGCGATAAAGCCCGGCAGACGGTACAGCACCGTCATAAACACCACGATGAAGGCAAAGGCAATGATGCCTGCCAGCACCATGGCGCTGAGGCTGTTCTCGCCCAGACTGGGGCTGACCGTAGAGTAGCTGTCTACCTTCAGCGCAAAGGGTAGAGCGCCGGAATTGATCTGCCGTGCCATCTTGATGACAGCGTCCTGGGTAAAGGGGTTGGATGCAGAGCTGGTGATGATTGCCTTGCCGTCCGTAATGGCGGTGTTGACCGTTGCGGTGCTGACGTTTTCATCATCCAGCCAGATGCTGATGGTGCCCCCGTTCCCGGCAAGACGGGTGGTGGCGTCACCAAACGCCTTTGCGCCCTCTGCGGTGAACTCCAGGGACACATAATACTCTGCCGTGGTGCCGTTTACCGGACCATACTGTGCTGCAGCATTCTGGACCATAGAGCCGTCCAAAATCAGCTCCCCGTCCTTGCTGCTGCCTTCCCGGAAGGTCAGATAGGCGGTGGTGCCGATCTCCTCAATGGCAGCTTCCGGGTCAAAATCCGTTTCGCCGGACTGCCAGGGGAACTCCAGGATCAGGCTGTCGGAACTGGGGTCCACATACAGCTCATAGTCGGTGACATTCAGTGCCACCAGACGATTCTCGATGACCAGCTGCGCCGCTTCCAGCTGCTCCTCGGTGGCATCGTAATCCTCAGAGGGCACAAAGGTGACGTTGACGCCGCCCTTGATGTCCACGCCAAACCGGATGTCCTTTGCCCCCTTGATGTAGGTGGTGGTCACATCGCCATACTTTGCCGACACGCCGAAGAACGCCGTGTAGGCAAAGACAAGGATCAGCAGCGCCGTGACGAACAGTTGCCATGCTTTACCTTTTGTCTTCATATAATCAGGAAAACCTCCAAGCGCCCCGGCAGAGCGGGACCTGTATTCTATTGCAAACCAGCCGTGAAACGCACAAGCAGCACCAGCGGAGAAACACCTCTCCGCAGATGCTGTCGTTGTGCTGTATCCGTTGTTTTGCAGCAAACCCCTTCCGGCGGCGCACCGCCCTCAGAAGGTTTTTACCATATTATGCCTGCTGGGCAAGCAGCTTTTCCACCACGGCAAGGCGCACGCAGACGCACAGCAGTTCCGATGCGGTCTCCACCTCGTCCAGGCTGGGATAGGTGGGTGCGATGCGCAGGTGGGAATCCTCCGGGTCCTTGTGGTAGGGATAGGCGGAACCGGCGCCGGTGAGTACCAGACCTGCATCCTTGCACAGGGCAGCCACCCGCTTTGCACAGCCGGGCATCACATACAGGCTGATGAAATAGCCGCCCTTGGGATCGGTCCAGTGGGCAATGTCGCCGCAGGGAGTCAGGTTGTGCTTGAAAGCGGTCTTGACCGCATCAAAGCAGGGCACCAGACGACGGCGATGCTTTGCCATGTGTGCCAGCACGCCTTCCTTGTTCTTGAGGAAGCGGACGTGGCGCAGCTGGTTCATTTTATCGTAGCTGATGATCATGATCCCGAACCGCTTGCAGATGTACTTCATCATTGCCTCGCTGCAGGCAATGGCAGAAACGCCTGCACCCGGGAAGGTGATCTTGCTGGTGGAAGTAAACATGAACACCCGGTTCTCGGTGCCGTACTTCTTGCACTGGTTCAGCAGAACGGGGGTCTCGATGATCTCTTCGGTAAGGTGATGAACGATGTATGCCTCATCCCAGAAGATCTTGAAATCCGGGGCGGCGGTCTTCATCTTGGCAAAACGCTCGATGGTCTCATCGCTGTAGGTGTAGCCATCGGGGTTGGAATACTGGGGCACACACCAGATGCCCTTGATGGTGTCATCCTCTGCCACCAGCTTCTCCACAGCGTCCATATCCGGACCGTTGGGGGTCATGGGCACGCTGATCAGCTCAAAGCCATACTCCTCGGTAATGGCAAAGTGACGGTCATAGCCGGGCACCGGGCAGAGGAACTTGCGCTTCTCCACCTGAGACCAGGGACAGGGAGACTCCGGGAAGCCAAAAACGTAGCCAATGTTGATCAGATTGTACATGAGCTGCAGGCTGGAGTTACCGCCCACAAAGACCTCGCTGGGCTTGACCCCAAAAACATCGGCAAACAGCACCCGTGCCTCATGCAGACCTTCCAGCTCGCCGTAGTTCCGGGCGTCGGTGCCTGCATCGGTGGTATAGTCGGTCATCTGCAGCAGACCCATAGCAAGGTCCATCTGGTGAGGACCGGGCTTGCCACGTGCCATATTCAGCTTCAGACCCTTAGCCTGAAACTTTTTGTATTCTGCCTCCAGTGCAGCCTTCTCGGCTGCCAGCTGCTGCTGATCCATTGCAAGATAATTTGCCATTGAAAACACACTCCTTTATCGTACTTCCTGTTACCCACTTGTCCGTCTTTTACTGTTGCAATGGGGCGTGTTCCTGCCAGAGAAATCCCCGCACAAAATCCGGACCTTAACATTATAACTCATTTTTACTCCGGAAACAAGAATAATAAAGCAAAAAGCCCTGCCAAAAGCAAAAAGCTTTTGAAACAGGGCTTTTCCTTCCCTGCCGGACGCCGGAACGTCAGCTCAGGGAGGACTGATTCTTGTAGCGTTTGCGCACTGCGCCGTACTCCAGATGTGCTTCGCCGCCCTCCACGGTATCCTCATCCACGGTGACCCGGATGATGGTGGGGTCGCTGGGCACGCTGTACATGATGGGCAGCAGGATGCTTTCCATCACGCTGCGCAGACCACGGGCGCCGGTCTTGCGCTCGATGGTCTTGCGGGCAATGGCGTGCAGCGCCTCGTCGGTAAAGGCAAGCTCCACGTTGTCCATGTTCAGCAGTTCCTTGTACTGCTTGACAAGGCTGTTGCGGGGCTCCTTGAGGACCCGGACCAGAGCTTCTTCGTCCAGATCGTCCAGCACGGTGATCACCGGCAGACGACCGATGAGCTCCGGGATCAGACCGAACTTGACCAGATCGTGGGGCTCCACCTTCCGCAGCAGAGCCTTCTCTGCCTCGGCGGAGCTGTCCTTCAGGGCACTGCCAAAGCCCAGAGCGGACTTATCGGTGCGCCGGAGGATATACTTGTCCAGTCCGTCAAATGCGCCGCCGCAGATGAACAGGATGTTGGTGGTGTCGATCTGGATGAACTCCTGCTGGGGGTGCTTGCGTCCGCCCTGAGGAGGCACGTTGCTCACGGTGCCTTCCAGGATCTTCAGCAGCGCCTGCTGCACGCCCTCGCCGCCCACGTCCCGGGTGATGGAGGGGTTCTCGCTTTTGCGGGTGATCTTATCGATCTCATCAATATAGATGATGCCCACCTGTGCCTTCTGCACATCAAAATCTGCCGCCTGCAGAAGTTTCAGCAGGATGTTCTCCACATCCTCGCCTACGTAGCCAGCCTCGGTAAGGGTGGTGGCATCGGCAATGGCGAAGGGTACTCCCAGCATCTTTGCCAGGGTCTGTGCCAGCAGGGTCTTGCCCACACCGGAGGGACCCAGCATCAGCACGTTGGACTTCTGCAGCTCCACATCGCCGCCCTTGCCGCTGAGGATGCGCTTGTAGTGGTTGTACACCGAGACTGCAAGCACCCGCTTTGCCTCGTCCTGCCCGATGACATACTGGTCCAGACCTTCCTTGATCTCGTCCGGAGTCAGGATGTTGATATCAAGGTCCTGTGCAGCCTGCAGGCTGCGGGAGCGTCCTGCTCCCGCCCGGGACGGACGACCGCCTGCGGGGCGGTCCGGATCGTCGGAAAGCAGGTCGTGGCACAGTCCGATGCACTCGCTGCAGATGTTCACGCCGGGACCGATGATCATGCGCTCCACTTCGTCCTGATGTTTGCCGCAGAAGCTGCAGACCAGATCCTTTTCGTTTTTATCTTTTCCGGAATTGTTATTTGCCATAGCTGTATTTCCTTATTCTGGATAGATTAATTTCAGCGGTGTGCGATGACCTCGTCGATCAGACCATACGCCTTGGCATCCTGTGCAGACATATAGTTGTCCCGCTCGGTGTCCATCTGGATCTTTTCCAGAGGCTGCCCGGTGTACTCACTGAGCATACGGTTCATCTTGTCGCGGATATACACCATGTGCTCGGCGTGGATCTTGATGTCGGTGGTCTGACCGGACAAGCCGCCGCCCTGACCGCCGGCGATCAGGGGCTGGTGGATCATGATCTCGGCGTTGGGCAGGGCAAAACGCTTGCCCTTGGTGCCGCTGGCAAGCAGGAATGCGCCCATGGATGCCGCCATGCCCATGCAGATGGTGGAGACATCGCACTTGATATACTGCATGGTATCGTGGATCGCCATACCGGCACTGATGGAGCCGCCGGGGCTGTTGATATACAGGCTGATATCCTTATCCGGGTCCTGCCCTTCCAGATACAGCAGCTGTGCCACCACAAGGCTTGCCGTCGTATCGTTGACATCCTCGCTGAGCACGATGATACGGTCGTTCAGCAGACGGGAGAAGATATCGTAGGAACGCTCGCCGTGTGCCGACTGTTCAACAACGTAAGGAACAAAACTCATAAAGTTCGCCTCCTGAAATGGTTTGATTCTATTTGCAAAATTGACCGATACGGATTCCCTTCCGGTTCTGCCGTATCGGTCAATTCTACAACCTTTGTATGGAACGCACAGCAAGCCGTACGTTTTTACAGAACCGGCAGACGATTACTCAGCGTCAGCGGTCTTTTCTGCCTCAGCAGCCTTCTCCACCACGTTTGCGTGCTCCTTGATGAAGTCGATAGCCTTGGTGCGTGCCAGATCCTGCTTCAGGTCATCCATGTTGACCAGCTCGCGGACCTTGTCCTCTTCCATCTTGTACTGGTCAGCGATGCGCTTGATCTCAGCGTTGATCTCGTCCTCAGAAGCCTCGATGTGCTCGGCAGCTGCAACAGCCTCCAGAGCCAGACCGATCTTGACCTGCTTCTCTGCCTGAGGCATGAAGGAGGCGCGGAACTGCTCCACGGTCTGACCCATGTACTTCAGGTAGTCCTGCAGACGCAGACCCTGCTGCTCCACACGGAATGCGAAGTCGTTGACCATCTCATCCATGCGGCTGTCGTACATAGCCTGAGGGATCTCGCCCTCCATGCTCTCGATGACCTGATCCACCAGAGCATTCTCCACAGCCAGGTCATCCTGCTTGTCCAGCTGCTCCTGGTTGTTCTTGCGGATGGAAGCCTTGAACTCCTCCAGAGTGTCATACTCGGAGCAATCCTTTGCCAGCTCGTCGTCCAGAGCGGGCAGCTCCTTGTACTTGACCTCGTGGAGCTTGATCTTGAAGACAGCTTCCTTACCGGCAAGCTCTGCAGCCTGATACTCGGTGGGGAAGGTGACGTTCACGTCGAACTCCTCGCCTGCGGAGTGACCAACGATCTGCTCCTCAAAGCCGGGGATGAAGCTGCCGCTACCCAGGGTCAGGTTGTAGTGCTCAGCCTTGCCGCCCTCGAATGCAACACCGTCCACAAAGCCCTCGAAGTCGATATCAGCGATATCGCCGTTCTCAGCAGCACCCTCACGGGTCAGCTCACGGGCATTGCGCTCCTGCACACGCTTCAGCTCAGCGTCCACAGCCTCGTCGGTAACAGTATGGACAGTCTTCTCAACAGTCAGACCGTTGTAGTTGCCCACCTTGACCTCGGGCTTAACAGCCACCTTAACGGTCAGGGTAGCACCCTCGGTCTCGCTGGCGGAATCCACGGAGACCTCAGGACGACCAACGGGCTCCACACCGGCTTCCTTGACGGCAGCCTCAAAAGCCTCGGGGAACAGCTCGTTGATGGCATCATAAGTGAAGACATCTGCGCCGTACATCTTCTCGATCAGAGCCTTGGGAGCCTTGCCCTTGCGGAAGCCCTGCACGGGGTACTTCTTGCCCTCTTTCTTGAAAACGTCGGCAACAGCCTTCTTGAAAGCCTCTGCGTCGATGGAGAACTGCAGTTCTGCCATGCTCTTTTCCAGCTTTTCACACTTGATGAGATTCATTTGTTTATCCTCCACTCAAAAATTCTATTGCCCGGGCAGGAAGTTTTTGCCCTGAGCAACCGCGCACCACGTCCTTGCTGTGTGCACACGGAATGCGGGGACGCGCGCGCTCAATTGGGTGCAACAATCGCGTCAAAACCTATTATAGCACGCTCCTGACACAATTGCCATACCAAATTTTTAAATTTTGTTGTTTCTGCCCTCTTATCCGGGGGCAAAAAGTCATTCTCCCTGCCGGTCAGTTGATGCGGTAGGGGCAGAAGCGCAGCCCGTCTGCGCTTACCAGCTTGTAGCGGATGCCCTCCACATCCCCCTGCACGGCGTACCGGATGGCGTTGCCGTGAAGATGTCCGTAAAAGCAGGTCTTTATGCCGTATGCCTTCAGGGTCGCCACGATCTCCGGCGCACTGGTGCCGGTGTACACCGGCGGGTAGTGCAGGAACACCAGCTTTTCCAGCCCGGGCTGTGCGGCATCCAGGCTCATGCGCAGCCGCCCGATCTCCCGGTTCATCACCTTTTCGTCGTGCGCCTCCCCCACATCAAAGAGCCAGCCCCGGGTGCCGCAGATGGCATAGCCCTCCACTGTATAGGAGTTGTTGTGCAGGATGTGCAGGGTGTCAAAGCCTTCTGCCTTGAGGTAGGCGTTCATCTTGTTTGCGGTGGACCACCAGTAATCGTGGTTGCCCTTCATGAGGATCTTCTGCCCCGGCAGCTGCTGCAGAAAGGCAAAATCCCTGCGGGTATCGGTCAGGCGCATTGCCCAGCTGATGTCCCCCGCCAGAATGATGGTATCCTCCGGGGTGATGAGCTTCCGCCAGTTTTTTTCCAGACGCTCCACGTAGTTATCCCAGCCGGGAAAAATGTCCATGGGCTTGGAAGCGCCCAGAGAGAGATGGGTATCGCCAAGCACAAAAAGTGCCATGTTTGTTTACTCCTGTTCTATTGCGGTCCGGATGCCGGGGCAGATCGCCGGGTCGCTGTCCTGCGGCAGGAAGCCCTTACTCCTGATAGCTCAGCGCCACCTGCGGGATCTGCGACGGGTCGATGACCGTGTCAAAGCGCTCCGCTTTCTGACGCAGTGCCGCAAGACTTGCAGGGGCAGTGTGCCCGGTGGCTGCTTCCAGCTGCTGCATTGCTTCAAAGTCGTTTGCCGGTGCAGTGTGCCCCAGTGCCTCTAGCACGCTGCGGGGGAACTTGAAGGGAGAGGCGGTGGAAAGCACCACCATGGGCACCCCGGCACGCTTTTTCTGTTCCGCCACATGGAACGCCACGGCGGTGTGGGTATCGCACAGGTAGCCGTCCTTTTCGTAACGGGTGCGGATCTCCTGTGCCACCTCTGCCTCGCTGCTCCAGCCGCAGGCAAAGGTCTCCTGAATGGCGGCAAGGGTCTCCGGGCGGACGCTGTAGCTGCCGGTCTGTGCAAGGCTCTTCATAAGTGCTGCGACCTCGGCATCACTCTCCGTGACGTGGTACAGCAGGCGCTCCAGATTGGAGGACACCAGAATGTCCATACTGGGAGAGGTGGTCTTGAAAAACTCCCGCTTTGCGGTATAGGTGCCGGTGGTGAGGAAGTCGGTCAGAACGTTGTTCTCGTTGGAAGCACAGACCAGCTTGCCCACGGGCAGACCCATCTGCTTTGCGTAATAGCCGGCAAGGATATCGCCAAAGTTGCCGGTGGGAACGCAGAAGTCCACCTCGTCGCCAAAGGCGATCTTCCCCGCCTTCAGCAGCTGGGCGTAGGCGGCAAAGTAATAGACGATCTGAGGCACAAGGCGACCCCAGTTGATGGAGTTGGCACTGGACAGACAGATGTTGCGCTGGGCAAGCTCCGCTGCAATGGCAGTGTCCCCAAATACCTTCTTCACGCCGGTCTGGGCATCGTCAAAGTTGCCCCGGACGGCGTACACCGCCACATTGGCACCTTCCTGAGTTGCCATCTGCAGACGCTGGATCTCGCTGGTACCGCCGGTGGGATAGAACACGGCGATCTCCACACCCGGGATATCGTGGTAGCCATCCAGAGCCGCCTTACCGGTGTCACCGCTGGTCGCCACAAGGATCAGGGTCTTTTCGGTACGGTTCAGGTTCTTTTTTGCCTCCACCAGCAGTTTGGGCATCAGCTGCAGGGCGTAGTCCTTGAAAGCGCAGGTGGGACCATGCCACAGCTCCAGGGCATAGGTATCCCCTTCCACCGGTGCAAGCCAGCCTGCCTTGCCGCCAAACGCTTCGCCGTAGGTAGTGCGGGTCGCCTCGGCAAGGAACTCCGGAGAATAATCCGTGAGATATTCCCGGATCACTGCCGCTGCAAGGGCAGGATAGTCCAGCCCGCACAGGGCTTTGACATCCACCTGCGGAAAGCTTGCGGGAACAAACAGTCCGCCCTCATTGGACAGACCCTGTGCGATCGCCTCCGAAGAGGTCACTTTGCGGTTGTTGTCTCTGGTACTGAAGAACTGCATATTGTCGCTCCTTTTTCGCCACAGGACGCACACAACACGTCCCTGTGTTGCTGCGGCAGAGGGAGTCCTCTGCCCGTACATTTCCCACCGGGTGCCCCTCTGCCTATCCTTCGCAGAGAAAAGCACCCCTTATAATATGTACCATCCAGCGCCCGCTGTCAAGAGGTTTGACCTCTGCAACATCAAATCGGACCGGTGCATCGCTGCGCCCGGTCTGCTGCAGATAGAGCTGTGCGGTGCGGATCAGCCGCCGCTGCTTTGCCGCATCCACCGCTGCAGCAGGAGATGCCAGAGACCCCGGGCTGCGGGTCTTGACCTCGCAGATGACCACGGTGCCGTCGGTCTGCTGCACCACAAGATCCAGCTCCCCCATCCGGCTGCGGTAGTTGCGGGCAAGGAGGGTGCAGCCCTGCTGCAGGTAATACTTTGCCGCAGCCGCCTCTCCCCTTTGCCCGGTCTCGGCGGGGTTCACTTGTCCTGCTCCCAGTAGCCCTGTTTTTTAAGGAAGCTGCGGCGGTAGAAGGGCTGGATACCGTACTGGGCGATCAGCTCGTAATGCAGCTTTGTGGGGTAGCCCTTGTGCTTTGCCAGCTGATACTGGGGATACTGGCGGTCCAGCTCCATCATGTACCGGTCCCGGCTGACCTTTGCCAAAATGGACGCCGCACCGATGCTGGCGCTGGTGGCGTCCCCTTTTACCACCGGCTGTGCCGGGATCAGCAGTCCTTCCGGCGTGCGGTTGCCGTCCACCAGCACAAGGTTGGGGGTAATGTCCAGCTCCTCCACCGCCTGCTTCATGCCGCCCATGGTGGCACGAAGGATGTTTTCCCGGTCGATGACCTCAGGACCCACAAAGACGATCCGGTAGGCAAGCGCCTTTTGCCGGATCTCCTCAAAAAGAACCTCCCGCTTTTTTTCGGTAAGCTTTTTGGAGTCGTTGATGCCATGCACCGGGTTCTCCGGGTCCAGAATGCAGGCAGCAACGCAGACGGGACCGCACAGCGGACCCCGCCCTGCCTCGTCTACCCCGGCAAAGCAGCCGTACTGGGCACGGACGGCGGCATCGTACTCGTACAGAGGCGCAGAGATTTCCTCATCGGAACGGCGTTTCATTCCTCGTCCTCCTCTGCAAAGTCGGCAAGGTCGTCCCGCTGAGGCGGACGCTCCAGGGAGATGCGTCCCCACTTGCAGGCACGGAACTCGTCCACCAGCATAATAGCGCAGCGCTCGGTATTCACCTCGCCGCCCCGCACCAGCAGACCCCGCTTGCGACCGATCGCCTCCATAAGCTCGTAGGGGGGCAGCGCCATGGTCTCGGCGTCCAGCTTATACCGCTGTGCCACCAGATCCGGATAGTTGCGGCGCACCTCGTCCAGCAGGTTCATGGCAAGCTCTTCCACGTCCAGAATGTCATCCTTGATGGAGCCGATGAATGCCAGATTGGAGGCGATGGTGCGGGAATCGAACTTTTTCCACAGCACGCCGGGCATATCCAGCAGGTCAAACTTTTCGCTGCTGACCCACTGCTTGCCCTTGGTGACGCCGGGACGATCTGCCGCCTTGGCACGTGCCGAACCGGCAAAGGTGTTGATGAAGGTGGACTTGCCCACGTTGGGGATGCCGCAGAGCATCACCTGAGTCTTGGCACCTCCCATGCCCCGGTTCTGCCGGCGCTCCAGCAGCCCGGAAAGCTCCTTTTCGATCGCCGCCTTGACGGCATTGGCTCCCCCCTTCTGCTTGGCGCTGATCGCCACACAGCCTGCGTCCGCTGCCCGGAAGTAGCGGATCCACTCCTCGGTGACCGCAGGGTCCGCAAGGTCCGCCTTGTTCAGGACGTAGAGCTTGGGCTTCCGTGCCGTGATGCGCTCCACCTCCGGGTTCAGGCTGGACAGAGGGATCCGGGCATCCAACAGCACCAGACTGGCGTCCACGTGCTGGATCTCCTGTTCCATCATCCGCAGGGTCTTGGTCATGTGACCGGGGAACCACTGGATGTTATATTGATTTGCAAATCGGGTATCCTGATTGTTCATTTTATCACCCCAAAATCCGAAAGAGGCAGAAAGCGCACCAGCACCTTGCCCAGAATATCACGCTCGTCAATGCAGCCGATGTAAGTGGAACGGCTGTCCAGAGACTCGTTGCGGTTGTCGCCCATTACAAACAGCTGTCCTTCCGGCACCGTGTAGGGAAAGACCACATCGTAGCCCAGATAGGTAAGCTCCGCAATGTAATCCTCCTGCAGCACCTCGCCGTTGACCTCTACCGTGCCGGTGGAGTAGTCGATGTACACCGTATCCCCGCCGGTGGCAATGACCCGCTTGACCAGCGGTTTGCCATAGGTGGTGTAGCTGTCTACGATCACCACATCCCCCCGCCGGGGCTGGTAGCCGGCGCCCCAGACGATGAGCTTATCGCCGTTTGCCAGCGTGGGCACCATGGAGCGTCCGTCCACCTGAATAATGCGGAAGAAAAATGAAAAGATCAGCACCAGCACCAACGCTGCGGAGATCAATGCCTCATACCATTCCAGTACGCCCTGTCCACGGACGGTTTCCGATCTCTGTTCTTTCATATGGGATACACCTCGCTTTGGGTTTTACGCCCCTTACCCGATAATAAAGAAAAAAGGGACAACAAGTTGTCCCTTTTCTCCCGGTTTCAAATCGGGGATGATCAAATATCGCTCTTGACCTTGGCAGCCTTGCCCGTACGACCACGCAGGTAGAACAGCTTTGCGCGGCGGACCTTGCCCTTGCGGACAACGGTGACCTTCTCAACGAAGGGGCTGTTGATGGGGAAGACACGCTCGATGCCAACACCGTAAGCAACGCGGCGGACAGTGAAAGTCTCAGCAACGCCGCCGTGCTTCTTTGCGATCACAGTGCCCTCGAAAGCCTGGATACGCTCACGCTCGCCTTCCTTGATACGAACATCAACGCGGACGGTATCGCCAACGTTGAACTGGGGCTTCTCAGCCTTGATGCTGCCTTCGGAAATAATCTTCAGTGCGTCCATTTTTGAATCCTCCATTTGTTTTTAGACGTTCATGCACGGCACTTTGCCGCCAGAGGACCGCCCGTTTAATGATATTGTCATTAACCCCGCTGTGGTATCAGCGGACACTAACGCCTAAATAGGATATCACAAACCGCCTGTAAATGCAAGCGATTTGCCGAAAAATCTTGCAAAAATTTTCCGTTTTGCCAAAAGGAAGGTCTTTTGCCCTTTTGTAAGGCAAAGCCCTCGGGTCCCGGACCACCGGCTCAGGCAAAAAGCTGCTTTTCTGCCGTCAGAAAACAGGTCCGCAGGATGTTTGCATTTGCTGCTGCAGCGCCGCAGTTTTCTTCCAGAAAGGCAGTGAGCAGTGCCGGGTTCAGGGTAAGCTCCTGCGCTGCCGGCAGGCAGAGATCAAAGTGCACCTGCTCCCCGTCGTTTTCCAACTCCAGCCGGGGAACGTAGGTCTTCAGCTCCACGACCTTTTTGCCGCGCTTGCTCTTTTTCTCCACAGGGGCGGTGTCCAGCGCATTATACCGTTCCAGCTGCTCTGCAAACTGTGCCGGATAGCTGACCCGGTAGCAGGCGTAGGCGATCCGGTCCGCCTTCATCTCCACCGGTGCCACCCGGGTCACCCGGATGCCCGCAGGCATGATGGCGTTGAGGGCGGTCTGCCACTGTGCAAAGTCCGGTGCTTCTGCCTCGGTCTTTACATCCACGCACTCGCACTCACTCTCCTGCCCCAGAGACAGAGGGCAGGCAAAGGTCATGTAGATATGGGGGTTAAAACCCAGGGTATGCCACACCGGCAGACCGCTGCGCTTGAGCACCCGCTGCATCACCCGCTGCATATCCAGCAGGGAGATGTAGGAGGCTTCGTTCTTTTTCTCAAACGAGATTCTTACTGTAATCAAAGCAGGGACCTCCTAACAGATGATTGGCACCGCAAGCGTTGCACACCCGGTTGCAGGGCGGGGTGGTCTGGGCGGCAAGTGCCTTGTTGTACTCCCGCACCAGATATTCGTGGGTGACACCGTAGTCCATGTGGGACCAGGGGGTCACCTCCTCCAGACCAATGGGGCGCTGGCAGTAGAAGGCAGGGTCGATGCCCAGATCCGCAAAGGTCTGGATCCAGGTATCGTACTTGAAGCACTCTTCCCAGCCATCAAAGTAGCAGCCCCGCTTGTACGCTTCCACGATCACCGGTGCCAGACGGCGGTCACCCTTGGCGAACACGCCCTCCAGAAAACTGGTGGTGCTGTCGTGGTAGTTCACCTTGATCTTCCGGCTGTGGACGCTTTCCAGCAGATGCTTCTGCTTTGCCTGCAGGGTCTCGGCGGTGTCCATGGGCACAAACTCAAAGGGAGTGTGAGGCTTGGGCACAAAGCAGGCGCAGCTGATGGTCACCTGCACGCCCCGCCCCTTGGCGTGGTTGGGGTTGGAATAGTACAGGTCCACCACCTTCTGGGCAGTCTCGGCAATGCCCTCGATGTCCTCCATGGTCTCGGTGGGCAGACCCATCATGAAGTAGAGCTTGACCGATGTATAGCCTGCGTTGAAGGCGATGGTGCAGGTCTTTTCGATCTCATTCCAGGTAACATTCTTGTTGATGACGTTCCGCAGACGCTGGGTGCCTGCCTCGGCGGCAAAGGTCAGACCGCTCTTGCGGACCTTGGTGGTCTTTTCGATAAGGCTCTGGGAGAAGTTGTCCACCCGCAGGGAGGGCAGCGACAGGCTGACGTGCTCCTTGGGTGCCCACTCATTCAGATCGTCCAGCAGCTCTTCCAGCTGGCTGTGGTCGGAGGTGGACAGGCTGGACAGGCTCAGCTCCTCGTAACCGGTGTTGGCGCACAGGTCCTGCGCTGCCTTGTTCAGCAGGCTGGCGTCCCGCTGACGCATAGGGCGGTACAAAAAGCCTGCCTGACAGAACCGGCAGCCCCGGACGCAGCCCCGGAGAACCTCGATGCTGGCACGGTCCTGGATGGCACCCACCATGGGCACCACAAAATTCGTGGGCGGGGCAAACTCGTTCAGGTCCCGGATGATCGCCTTGGTGACCCGTGCAGGGATCCCCGGCTGGTTGGGGGTAATGGACTTTACCCTGCCGTCCTCATAGTACTCCACGTCGTAAAACGCCGGGATGTACACCCCGGGGATCTTTGCGATGTTCCGCAGCAGTTCCTTTTTGGAGATACCGGTCTTTTTTGCCTTTTCGATCTCGGCGCAGATGCCGGGCAGCTGGTTTTCGCCCTCGCCCAGCTGGATCACGTCAAAGAAATCCGCAATGGGCTCGGCGTTGCAGGCGCAGGGACCGCCTGCCACGATAAGAGGGCAGGAGTCGTCCCGGTCCTTGGCGTAGAACGGGATATGAGCAAGGTCCAGCATGGCAAGGATGTTGGTGTAGGAAAGCTCGTACTGCAGGGTAAAGCCCACAGCATCAAATGCCGTCAGGGGATCCTTGCTCTCCATGGTGTACAGCGGCAGGTCCAGCCGCTCCATCTCCGCCTTCATATCCAGCCAGGGCATGAAGGCACGCTCGCACCACCAGTTCTCGTGGCGGTTCAGCAGCTCATACAGGATCTTTTCCCCAAGGAAGGACATGCCGACCTCGTAGGTATCCGGGAAGCAGAAGGCAAAGCGCACGTCCACCTTTTCTTTATCTTTATACACACTGCCGGGCTCGCCGCCGGTATACCTGCCGGGCTTCTGCACCCGCCCCAGTGCTTCTTTCAATTTGGGATCAAACATCGGGTCCTCCATAAACAATCCATTTTTCACGGTCATTTTATTGTACCCCAAAAACGGACATTTTTCAATGATTTCCTCTCATTTTGCCGCCCCGGCGGGTCCGGCAGCTTCCAGTGCGGCGCACACCCGGGCAAAGACCTCCGGGCTGGATGCTGCCGCCGTCTGCTGCCGGTCCTGCAATACCACCACGGTGTACCGGGGCTTTTCTGCGGGGTAAAAGCCTGCAAACCACAGGTTTTTGTACTCTGCCCCCTCCGGAGCAAACTGCCCGGTCTGTGCCGTGCCGGTCTTGCCTCCGGCACCACCAGGCAGCCCCTTTGCGTCCTGCGCCGTGCCCTCTTCCACTACCTGTACCAGCATGGCGCAGAGCGCTGCCGCTGTCTCGCCGGAAAGCACCCGCTGTCCCCGGGGGCGTGCAAAGGTCTGCAGCTGCTCCCCGGTGGTCTCCTCCAGCGTACCCTGCACCACAAAGGGCTGCCGGTAGACCCCTCCGGCTGCCAGTGTGTTCATCATCGCCGCCACCTGCAAAGGGGTGACAAGGAAGCTGCCCTGCCCGAAGCTGAAATTTGCCAGCTGTCCCTTTTGCGCCAGTTCCTGCGCCGAAGGCAGCTGCCCCGGCTGTGCCGCCAGCCTTCCGGCAAGAGGGATGCTCTGCCCAAAGCCCAGCGCCTCGGCATAGTCCCGGAGTTTCTGCGCCCCCAGCTGCTGCCCCAGCTGCACAAAATAGCCGTTGCAGCTTTTTGCCAGCGCTGCGGCAAGGTCCACTTCCCCGTGGGGCACCCCGCCGGCGCAGCGGAACACCTGCCCCTCCACCGCCACGGCACCGGTGCACTGGTACAGAGGCAACGCCCCCTCCTCCAGCCCGGCAGCGGCAGCCACCGGCTTGAACACCGACCCCGCCGCATAGCACGCCAGCGGACGATCCAAAAAGGGACTGCCTGCCTCCTCAAGGCTTGCGGCAAGGTCCTGGGGGTCGTAGGCGGGCACGCTGACCCATGCCCGGACGGCGGCGGTGGGCACATCCAGCACCAGAATGCAGCCGGTGGTCATATACTGTGCCGCCACCGCCTCTGCGGCGCTCTGCATCGGTCGGGAGATGGTCAGCTGCACCCCTGCAGCACCGCTGTCCTGCCTTATCCATTCCGGCTGCTGCCCGGCACGGAGGGTCCCCCGGGCGGTGACACCGCAGCGGACCACATCCTGCGCACCGGTGCCGGAAAGCACCTTGTCCAGTGCCTTTTCCAGCCCGGCGGCACCCCTGCCCTCGCTGTCCAGATAGCCGATGAGGTGGCGGCACAGGGGTGCGGAGGGGTAGCGCTGCGCCGCCGGGTAGCACCGGAACCCCAGTGCAGAAAGGTCCCGGTCCACCTCCAGCAAAAAGGGTGCCGGGCGGCTGCGGTTCCGATACAGCAGCGCCTGCCCCCGGGGGTCTGTAAAATCGTAGAGCCGGGCGTAGCCGTTTTCCCCCGGAAAGCACAGCGCCTGCCACCGCTGTTCCACGCCGGTGAGCAGCAGTCCATTGCAGTCGTAAAAATTGCCCCGCCGGGACGGCAGGGTCAGCGTCACAGTAGTCTGTTCCGCTGCATGGGAGGCGTAGCTGTAGTTCTGCGCCAGTGCATAGAGCCGACACAGCACCACCCCAAAACCCAGCAGCAGCGCCGCATACAGCCCAAGGACTCGTCTGCCTGTCATAAAAAACGCCCCCTTTCCCCCTAGCATGGAGCGCAGAGGACAAGGTTATGCGCTGCCGGTGTAAAAAAGCAGTTGTTTGTTTTGTTCGTTCCTGTTTTTGCCAATAAAGACCCGCCGACCGTCTGCCTTTTGCAGAAACCATCGGCGGATCTCCCCTTCTTCAGATCCCCCAGACGCAAAAAACGGCACCCGCTTTTCAGCGAGTGCCGTTTTTGTTACCCTATCATGCGCTTTGATCTTTGGCGTAAGTTTGGCATAGATCCGCTTTTGCGTACTCCAAAAATCAAGGATTCATGCGGTTTTTGGGCTGTTATTAGTACATGCCGCCCATGCCGCCCATATCACCGGCAGGTGCAGCGGGAGCCGGGGGTTCCGGCAGGTCTGCCACAAGGCTCTCGGTGGTGAGGACCATCTCAGCAACGGAAGCAGCGTTCTCCAGAGCGGAACGGGTGACCTTGGTGGGGTCCACGATGCCGGCGGCGATCATGTCGTCCACGAACACCTCGTTCTGCGCGTCAAAGCCGTAGTTGGGCTTGTTGGCAGAAATGATCTTGTCGATGATGACACTGCCTTCCAGACCAGCGTTCTTTGCGATCTGGCGCAGAGGAGCTTCCAGAGCCTTCAGCACGATCTTGGCACCGGTGCGCTCGTCACCCTCCAGAGTGTCGCACAGCTCACGGACAGCGGGAATGGCGTTGATGGGAGCGGTACCGCCGCCGGCAACCACACCTTCCTGCACAGCTGCCTTGGTAGCGTTCAGGGCGTCCTCGATGCGGAGCTTCTTGTCTTTCATCTCCACTTCGGTAGCAGCGCCAACCTTGATGACAGCAACGCCACCGGCGAGCTTTGCCAGACGCTCCTGCAGCTTCTCACGGTCAAAGTCGCTGGTGGCGACCTCGATCTGGTTGCGGATCTGAGCCACACGGGCGTGGATGGCTTCCTTGTCGCCTGCGCCGCCCACGATGGTGGTGTTCTCCTTGGTGACCTTGACCTGACGGGCGTGACCCAGCATCTGCAGGGTGGCATCCTTCAGCTCATAGCCCAGATCCGAGGAGATGACGGTGCCGCCGGTAAGGGTGGCGATATCCTGCAGCATCTCCTTGCGGCGATCGCCAAAGCCGGGTGCCTTGACGGCGACCACGGTAAAGGTGCCGCGCAGACGGTTGACGATGAGGGTAGACAGAGCCTCGCCCTCGATGTCCTCAGCGATGATCAGCAACTTCATGCCGTTCTGGACCACCTGCTCCAGCAGGGGCAGCAGGTCCTGAATGACGCTGATCTTCTTATCGGTGATCAGGACAGCTGCATCGTCCAGCACAGCTTCCATCTTTTCGGTATCGGTGACCATATAGGGGGTCAGGTAGCCGCGGTCGAACTGCATGCCTTCCACGATCTCGTTGTAGGTCTCGGCAGTGGTCTTGTTCTCCTCGATGGTGATGACGCCGTCAGAGGTGACCTTCTCCATAGCCTCAGCGATGAGACGACCGATCTCCGGGTCGCCGGCAGAAATGGTGCCGACACGAGCGATATCGTTGGCATCCTTCACCTTCTGGCTGTGTGCCTTGATGGTCTCCACAGCCTTGTTCACAGCCTTGCTCATGCCGCGGCGGATGTCCATGGGGTTGGCACCGGCGGTGACATTCTTCATGCCCTCGGTGACCATAGCCTGGGCCAGCACGGTTGCGGTGGTGGTGCCATCGCCGGCAGCGTCGTTGGTCTTGGTAGCGACCTCACGCACCAGCTGTGCGCCCATGTTCTCAAACTCGTCCTTCAGCTCGATCTCCTTGGCGATGGTGACACCATCGTTGGTGATGACCGGTGCGCCGAACTTCTTGCTCAGCACCACGTTGCGACCCTTGGGTCCCAGGGTGATCTTAACGGTGTTTGCCAGGGTATCAATACCAGCGCACAGTGCCTTGCGGGCGTCCTCGCCCTGCTTGATCTGCTTTGCCATAATAAATCGCTCCTTTGTATAAAACAACTTTCAAAAAAGAAGGGAAAAACGGATATCAGTCTTCCACCACTGCCAGAATGTCGCTCTGACGGACGATGGTGCACTCCTCGCCATCCACCTTGACCTCGGTGCCGGAGTACTTGCTGGTGAGGACCTTATCGCCGACCTTGACGGTCATCTTGACTTCCTTGCCGTCCACCATGCCGCCGGGACCCACAGCAACCACCTCAGCCACCTGAGGCTTTTCCTTGGCGCTGCCGGTCAGGATAATGCCGCTCTTGGTAGTCTCTTCTGCTTCAACAGTCTTGATAACAACACGGTCTGCAAGAGGAATGATCTTCATAGTTCTTGCCCTCCTATAATAAATAAAATTTTGTACTTTGTTGTGCCTGCCGTTTTCTCTGCCTGGCGGGCATCCTTAGCACTCCTTTTACCTGAGTGCTAAGAGTATTGTACTCATCTCTCCCCGAAAAATCAAGGCTTTTTGCAATGTTTTTTATTAACTTTTTGTAACAAGCCAAAAACCCACCCTGCACCGCACAAAAAAGCAGCAGCCCGCAAACTGCAGGCTGCTGCCTATGGGTACAGGACCGGACTTATTCCGCCGCTGTCACAAGCTGCCGGGCGGCAAAGCGCTTATATGCCGGTGCAGGCAGCACGATGCGTCCCGCAAGGGGCTGCACCTGTACTTCCACCTCTTTGCAGGGTGCGCATTCCCCGTCTGCGGTGGCAACGATGGGTCCCCTGCCGTCTGCGGCACGGAGGGTCACGTTCCGGGCGCGGCGGTAGATGAAATAGGGTGCCGCCTGCGCCGTGAGCCTGCCGTCCTTAAAGTGCCCGCCCTTTTTGTACATGCTCAGGAGCTTTGCAATGGTAAGACGGCTGACGTTCCGCACGACGAACACATCCAGCCAGCCGTCGTCGGGCTGCGCCTCCGGAGCGGCGCAGAAACCGCCGCCGTATGCCTTTCCGTTGCAGATGGCGCACATGAGGCAGTCCACCTCCAGGGTCTCCCCGTCAATGGTATACTCCACCCGGCGTCCGATGTGTCCGCACAGCTGCTCCACGATGGAGAGCAGATAGGACACCTCGCCGCCGCACAGGGGGATGCGCCGGAACTTGGGGATGCCGTATGCCACCTGCGCATCCAGACCGGCAGCGCAGATGGTGGCGGAAAGTCCCAGACTGGTCTTCATCAGGTCGATGAGCACCACGCTGCCTGCCAGCTGGGCATCCAGATCCAGAAACTCTTCCTTTGTGCCAAAGGTGCGCAGAAAATCGTTGCCGCTGCCAAAGGGCAGGCAGCCCACAGCGGTGCCGGCAAAGCCGTATGCACCGGTAAGTGCCTCATTGAAGGTGCCGTCTCCCCCTGCGGTAAAGATCCGCAGTTCCTCGCCCTGCTGCTGCGCCTCTTCCGCCGCAGCCCGTGCCAGCTCCCGGGCATGTCCGGCGTGGCTGGTAATGCGGATGTCGTAATCCTGCGCCTTCAGTCCTGCCCGTGCCGCCGCTGCGTTGATCTGTGCAGGCAGCTGCCGGGTGCAGTCCTGCTTGCCCGCTGCGGGGTTCAGAAGAAATAATACGTGCATGGGTCTCCTCCCTGCCAAACAGTTTTGTATTACCCTTTATGATAGTAGAAATCCGCCCCAGTTGCAAGAGGAAAAGCAGAAAAAGGGGCTGCCGCACAGCATTTGGTGCAGCCCCCTCTCTTTCAGCCCATGGCGGCGTGCTGGTCCGCATACAGAACGATGCTGCCGTCCGGGGCGCAGTCGGCAGTCCAGCTCTGCCCCGCCGACGCCGTACCGGCGGCAATGCGGTTTGCCAGCGCCTGTTCCACTGCACGGTCCACGGCACGGCGCAGCTCCCGTGCCCCGTAGGCAGACTGTGCCTTTGCTGCCAGAGCGGCACCCACCCGCTCTGTGTGCCGGAGCCGGTAGCCGCTGCGTGCCGCCCGCTCTTCCAGACGGCAGAGCATGGTCTCCGCAATGGCGGTCATGTTTTCCCGGGTGAGGGGATGGAAAACAATGATCTCGTCCAGCCGACCCACCAGCTCCGGGCGGAACCACTTTTTTGCCTCTTCCACTGCCTGTGCCGCCTGTTTTTCAAACAGCGCCTCCGCCCCGGCGGCAAAGCCCAGAGGCGCATTCTGCCCTGCAAGGAACCGTGCCCCCAGATTGGAGGTAAGCAGCACGATGGTGTTGCGGAAATCCGCCTTGCGTCCCATGGCGTCGGTGAGCTGCCCGTCCTCCAGGATCTGCAAAAGAATGTTCTGGATGTCCGGGTGCGCCTTTTCGATCTCGTCAAAGAGCACCACACTGTAGGGACGCCGCCGCACTGCCTCGGTAAGCTGCCCTCCCTCATCGTGTCCCAGATAGCCCGGAGGCGCACCAAGCAACCGTGCCGCCGTGTGCTGCTCCTGATACTCTGACATATCAAACTTCAGCAGTGCCTTTTCGCTGCCAAACCAGCTCACCGCCAAAGCACGTGCCAGCGCCGTTTTGCCCACTCCGGTGGGACCCAGAAAGAGCATTGCTCCCATGGGGCGGCAGGGTTCTCCCAGTCCGGTGCGGCTGCGTCGGATCGCCCCTGCCACTGCCGCCACCGCCGCTTTCTGCCCGATGATCTCCGCATTCAGCCGCTGTTCCAGCCTGTCCAGCCGCTGCCGCTCCTGCTCGTTGACCCGGGCGGCAGGCACTCCGCTTGCCTGTGCCACCACCCGGGCGATCTGGTCCGGGGTCAGCACCGGGTGGGCATCTCCCTGCTGCTCGGCACGGATCCGCACTGCCGCACAGCCCTCGTCCACAAGGTCGATCGCCTTATCAGGCAAAAACTTTCCCGGCAGGTACCGCACCGACAGTTCCACGGCGGCGTCCAGAGTCTCCGGCGGCAGGCTCACCCCGTGATACCGCTCATACCGGGGAGCAAGCCCCCGGAGGATATCCACCGCCTGCGCCGGGGTGGGTTCCTCCACCTGCACCCTGCCGAACCGGCGTTCCAGTGCGGCGTCCTTCTGGATGTGGGTGCGGAACTCCTGACAGGTAGTTGCCCCGATGAGCTGGATCTCTCCCCGTGCCAGCACCGGTTTGAGGATGCTGGCGGCGTCGATCGCCCCCTCTGCCGCTCCTGCCCCCACGATGGTGTGGAACTCGTCCACAAACAGGATGGCACTGCCGTCCCGCACCAGCTCCTCCAGTAGGGTCTTGAATCGCTCTTCAAAATCGCCCCGGTACTTGGTGCCTGCCACAAGGCTTGCCATATCCAGCGCCAGCAGCCGCTTTGCCTGCAGGGCACGGGGCACCCGGTTCCCGGCGATCCGCTGCGCCAGCCCCTCTGCAAGGGCGGTCTTGCCCACCCCCGGCTCTCCTACAAGGCAGGGGTTGTTCTTCTGGCGGCGGCAGAGGATCTCCACCATCCGGTCCAGCTCCGCCTCCCGGCAGAACACCGGGTCCAGCTCCCCTTCCATGGCACGGCGGGTCAGGTCCCGGCAGTATTTGTCGCTGGGACGGCTGCCCCGGGATACACTGGCGGTCACCCGGGGCTGGGCAGGCAGCACAAACTGCCCGGACAGCTGCCGGCATTCCCGCACTGCCTCGGTGAGCTGCATCCCCATGGAGGCAAGCAGCAGCCCGGCAGCACAGCCGTCGTCCTCCAGCATGGCGCAGAGCAGGTGCTCCGGCTCTGCCCGGGACTGGTGGGCGTTCTGCGCCCCGATGAGGGCATAGTCCATGGTGCGTTTCAGGTCCGCCGCAAGGGCGTTCCGGTCCAGATGCACCGCCGGGGTGCGGCGGGTCAGAGACAGCTGCCGCCGCACCTCCTGCTCCGTGATCTGCCGCCCTGTCAGAAACTGTGCTGCCGTCCCCTGTTCCTGCTGCAGCATCGCCAGCAGCAGATGGGCAGTATCCGCTTTTTCGCAGCCATAGCTGCCTGCCAGCTGCAACGCTTGCTGCAGCAGCTGCCCCGATGCCCGGGAAAAGCCCCGGTAACCGCCTATGCCCAATTTCTCCCAAATATCCATTTGCCTGCTCCTTGCTGCCATCCATTGTGTTTCAATAGCAGTATAGCCCCCGGGAGCAGGAAAAAAACCGTTGTTTTTGTCGGGGGATGTGGTATACTCAAAGCACCTTTCGGGCACTGCCCGAACCACCCTTTACAACAAGGAAGGTCCCATCATGCCTGAAGTCATACCCGAAGTCCATCGTGCTATGGAACATGTCCTGAAAAAGTATCAGGAAGCAGCCCCCTCTCCCTGCAAGCTTTTTCTGCTCTCTGAGCTGTCGGAAAAGCAGCTCCACACCCTTCTGGGTCACTTTGAGCCGCCGGTCTTTTTTGATGCCATCCTTGGGTTTCTCAGTACTTCTCTTCTGGCGGACGGAAAGACCGGCATCCTTTTTCTGACAAAGGGCTGCTATCTCTTCCGGAGATTCTCCGATCCTTATTATGTAGAATACGGCGATCTCTGCCGCTGCACCGCCTCCGACAGCGAGGTGGTTCTGACCCTGAGCCGCCAGAAAACCGCCGAATTCGGCGGGCTCCGTGCCGAGGGGGCTGCCTATCTGCAAAAGCTTCTTCTCGACTTGAAGGACTGCCGCCCTGTCGGCGATCATTCTGTCCCCGGTATATCCGGTTCGGTGGAGGACGAAAGCTTTCCCTTCCGGAGAGCCCATAAAGCCATGCTGTCGCTGCTTTCCAAGGACGTTTATGACCGGTGCAGTTCGGTTATTGATAAAGCATCAAAAGACAGTCTGTATATCCTCTGCCAGTCTCTTTCCACAGGCTATTCCAGCCGCCATTTGTATCTTGCTCCCCGTTCCAGACACTCTGCACCGGTTCAGGTTTCTATGATCCTGCAGCTGAGCAAAACACTGGGGCTTACGCTGGACCCTTCCATTGCCCGCTCCATTCTGCACAGCTATGCCGCACAACTGAGCCGGCAGGGCGTCACCGTCCTGCTCCTGAAACCTACTCCGATACAGACCGGACCCTGTCGTCACGAAGATGCGGTGCTGCCTTACGTCCGGATCGTCGGCAATACTGACTTTCACCTGACAGCAATCCTTGGCTGGATGTTTGTGTACAACTACGCTGTGCACCACCAGCGATTTTTCCGCAAAGGAAACCGGGTCTTTCTGGAAAAGCTCCGTGCCCTGACCTTTGCGGAGAAGTCGTTTTTTGCGCAGGAAATGGAACAGCTGTCCGGCGGGGAATGCGGGAAGGACCTCCAAAAGATCCAGCAGCTTTTCTGGCGCATCTCCGTGGGATATGCACTGGGTCAGCAGATGGATATCACCGAGCTGCCGGTTCACTATGCCCACCTGCTGAAAGACGAATTAAAGCCTTCCGAAGACCGGATCCAGCCTGACTCGCAGGCAATGCGGTACTACAAAAAATTCTGCGCCATGGAGTTTTCTTCTGCCGACCCCGACTTTGAAAAGCTGACCGACTTTGTGGAGCTGTTCCTCGGCTTTTACAATGCCACCCGTGCAACCGGAACGGCAGAGCCTGTCCGGCATTTTGCCTTTGACCTCGCTCTGGAAGATCCAAAGGACTTTTTGGAGAGCCTATACGCTGACGGGCAGTCGCCGCCCCGGGAGGAAACCTCTTCTTTTCAGAACCCCAGCAAAGAGGACCGGAACTATCACCAGAAACTGCTGATTCATGCATGGACCAGTCTGCTTTACAGTTACGCCGTCGCGCGGGAAAAAGGAGAAGAACTATGATCTTACCGGAAACAGCAGTTGCCGCAGATAAACTTGTGCAGGGCATCCCCTTTCGGGCACTTCGGGACGGTCATCTGGATGAAAAGATCATCGAGGTGGTTGTGAGACGAGCCGATGGCAAGATTGCTCAGTTTGCCAAGTGCGCCGTAGAAAACGACAGCACCGGGCAATCCATTGCCGGTGTCCTTTCCAACGTTCCCTCTATAGGCGGGGTCTCCACCGTTTCTTCCCTTGCAAACAATGTGCAGACCCAGATGGTATATCGGGAGGTAAAACAGGTCAAAAAGGATGTCCGGGAGGTTCTGGATCTGACAAAGGATATGTCGGTCAACATCGATCGGATGGCAAAGGGCATGTCGGTGGTACAGGGGCTTTCCTTCCTGAACGCCGCCCTCTCCGTGGCAAACCTTGGCATCACCATCACCGGTTTTTCCAAGGTGAACCAGCGGTTGGACGAATTATATCAGGAGGTTGCGGACATCCGGCAGACCCTGCAGGACATCCAACGCACCACCAGTGAGCTCAAGCGCATGAAGGTCCTGGAAGTGGTCAACGACGGTCACGCCCTCATCGACAAAACCGCCGTCCTTTTCCAGCACCGCTCCGATGGGACCTGCGGCACGGAAGAATACGAGTCGGTTCTGGGAGACCACCGGACCTACCTGCGGCTGGTGCAAAGTCTGATGAGCGCCGGGATCCTGGATTTTGAGACCGGCTATCAGCTCTCCATGAACCTGCTGCGGGGCTATACGGAGATCCTTACCGGTTATCTGGAGGAGTACTACTACAGCCACGACCATCATATCCCCCAGCTGTATCAGACCTATCTGGACACCATCTGTTCCTTTGCGGAACCCCAGTTTATGTCCCAGCTTTTCGACCACCTGTATCTGGACCGGGACCTTTCCAAGACCGACGCAGAAAAGTCGAAGCTGTGTCACTTTATGCTGGTGAGCAACGCCTACACCCGGGCAGAGGACACCCGGGAATTACTGTTGCAGCTGCCGGAAAAGAAGGACTACGCCGACCTGCAGGCAAGGCTGGACCAGGACGCCGAAAACCGGGTAAAAGCCTCCCTTTCCGCCCGGTGATGCCGGAAATACACAAGAAAAACCAGAGCCTTCCCGAAACTGCCGGGAAGGCTCTGGTTTTGTAGTTTCTGCGGGGTGCTCAGTCCATCTGGGCAAGCGCCTTCTTCAGGTTCTGGGCGATCTGGTCCGGGCAGCTGGTATTGCGGAAGCCGCAGTGGGTGCCTTCAAAGCGCTCAATGACATGCTCCGCCTTCATGCCCACCACCAGCTGGCAGATGCCCTTCAGGTTGCCGTTGCAGCCCCCCAGGACCTCCATAGACTGGATGGTGTGGTCATCGTCCAGCACAAAAGTGGTCTGCTTGGAGCAGGTGCCTTTATTGGGAAAGCTGAATTCTTTGCTCATGTTATCTCGATCCTCTCTCTTTTTCATCCGGACGGAAAACTCCGTGCTCTTATTATATAGCGGTTTGCGGGAATGTCAATGTGACCCCGTCACAGTGTGATGCCCCGGCGCTGGGAGGCAAGCTCCCGGATCCGGGCGATCTGGTCGTCCGGGGTGGTGCAGGTGCCCACCGGGTGGGGCTTTTTGTGGTTGGAGCCGTGGAAGTCGGAACCGCCGGTATAGATCAGCCCGTACTGCCGGCAAAGCTCCTGACACTCTGCCCTGTCCTCCGGGCTGTTCCGGGGGTGATCCGTCTCAATGCCATCCACCAGCCCCTGCCGGACCAGCTCCCGCAGCAGGGGCATACTCTTGTACACCGTAGGGTGGGCAACCACCACCACGCTGCCTGCCGCCTTTGCGGTCTCCAGCACCTGCTGCACCGGCAGGTACTCCGGCGAGTGAAGGATGATGCCCCGGGGGTTCCAGCCAAAGAGGTAGTGGTACTGTTCCCCGTAGATGCCGTCGCTGAGCCCCAGCTCCCCCAATGCCTGCATGATGCCGCTTTTAAACAGCACACCGCTGTCTTTTGTGTATTCCAGCGCCTGCTCGGTGCGGAACTGAGGGTACAGCGCCTCCAGTTCCCGGGCGCTCTGCAAGCCGCACTCGTTGCGGCGCTGGCGCATGATATCGCAGTGACGGAGCAGGGCGGCGTTTTCCGTATCCGGATAGTAGCACAGCAGGTGCACCCGGTGCTGACGCTGGTAGTCGTAGCCGGTAAGCTCTACGGCAGGGATCAGCCGCACCCCCTCCTGCACCGGGTGTTCGTAGCAGTAGCGGGCGCTGAGAACCGTATCGTGATCCGAGATCGCCATAGCGTCCAGACCGGCACGTGCCGCCATCAGGGGAAGGCGGTGGATGGGCACCGAGCCATCGGAACAGGTAGAATGATTGTGAAGATCGCCGGGCATGGATTTTTCCTCCAATAAGACCCCCTCCGCCGCCCTTGAAGCCGCAGAGAGGGTCCTGTGTTTTTATCAGTGTTTGTAGAAGTTGATCAGGCAGCCGTCTGCAAGGATCTGGCGCTCGTCCTCCGTCAGGGGGGCGATATACATGCTGAACTCCTTAGCGGTGTCTCCCAGCACATATGCCTTGATGTCCTGCAGATTTCCCTTCAGCGCCTGACGGACGTTGGGGATCAGGATATAGTCCCCCAGACCAAAGGGAGTGGCACCTGAAAGCTGCAGGGGCAGCATACCCCAGTTGATCAGGTTGGAGCGGTAGCGCTTGGTGGCGTACTCGGTGACGATGTTCGCCCCGGCACCCAGCACACGCTGGCAGCTTGCTGCCTGCTCACGGGCAGAGCCATCGCCGGGCTTTACCGCAAAGATGGTGGAAGCGATCTGCAGATCCTTCCAGTCCAGAGCCTCGCAGCCGGGCACAGCGTGGACCTTAGCCAGCAGAGCCTCCGGAGCCTCTCCGGCACGGCGAGCTTCTTCTTCGGCACGGACCGCCTTGGCACGACCCACATACTCCGGGTCCTTGCGGCTGAGGGTAAACTCGGCAAGACCCAGAGGGTTGGAGCGGAAGGAGGAAGTCTCGCCGGAGGGGATCAGCTCATCGGTGGTGGTAACCGGGTCGGTGATGTAGGAAGCCACCTTCAGCAGCAGATTGTCCCCCAGCGGTGCGATCTGGGGCCAGTCCTTGATGTTGGGACCCAGCTTCAGCAGGGCGTCATAGTCCCCCTTGCCAAAGCCCTGATACACCCGGGTATCGTAGCTGGAAGCATCGTACTGGTACTCCGGCACGGTGGGATCGTAGTCCACATCGGTGGCGGGGGTCAGGATGCCGCCGTTGGCGGTGGTGGCAGCGATGCTGCGGGCATCCATCAGTGCCACCCCTGCCAACTGTCCGTTGCCGGGCTTGGAGCCTTCCCGGCTGGGGAAGTTCCGGGTGGTGTGGCGGATGGACAGTGCCCCGTTGGCAGGCACATCTCCTGCGCCGAAGCAGGGACCGCAGAAGGCAGTGCGGACGGTGGCACCGCTTGCCATCAGCTGGCTGATGACGCCGGTACGCACCAGTTCCATCATGATGGGCTGGCTGCCGGGGTAGACGCTGAGGGCGTAATCGCCGCAGCCGCCGGTGTGACCCTTGAGAATAGATGCTGCCTCATAGATGCTGTCGTACAGACCGCCGGCGCAGCCTGCAATGACGCCCTGATCCACCCGGAGCCTGCCGTTCTCGATCTTGCCGCACAGGTCAAGGCTCACGTCCTTGCGACCGATGAGCTTCTGGACATCCTGCTCGCAGGCGTGGAGGATGTCCTCCAGATTGGCGTTCAGCTCCTCAATGGTAAAGGCATTGGAGGGGTGCATGGGCAGGGCGATCATGGGACGGATGGCAGACAGGTCCACCGTCACCACACCATCGTAGTATGCCAGCTCTGCCGGAGCAAGCTTTTTGTAATCCTGCCCACGACCGTGGACCGCCAGAAAACGCTGGGTGGTCTCATCGGTCTCCCAGATGGAGGACAGGCAGGTGGTCTCGGTGGTCATGGCGTCAATGGCATTGCGGGTGTCCTGCCGCAGGGATGCGATGCCGGGGCCCACAAATTCCATGACCTTGTTCTTTACATAGCCGCTCTTGAACAGCTTGCCCACCAGAGCGATCGCCACATCGTGGGGACCGCAGCCTGCCGGCAGGCTGCCGGTAAGGTAGATCGCCACCACGCCCGGGCGTGCCACGTCGTAGGTGCGTCCCAGCAGCTGCTTTGCCAGCTCGCCGCCGCCCTCACCGATCGCCATGGTACCCAGAGCGCCGTACCGGGTGTGAGAGTCGGAGCCGAGGATCATCTTGCCACAGCCGGCAAACTTTTCCCGCATATACTGGTGGATGACTGCCAGATGCGGCGGAACAAAAATGCCGCCGTACTTCTTTGCAGCAGACAGACCGAAACGATGGTCATCCTCATTGATGGTACCACCCACGGCACACAGGCTGTTGTGGCAGTTGGTGAGTACATAAGGAATAGGGAATTTTTCCAGTCCCGATGCCCGGGCAGTCTGGATGATGCCCACAAAGGTGATGTCGTGGCTTGCCATGGCATCAAACTTGATCTTCAGGTTCTCCGGGTCTCCGCTGGTATTGTGTGCCTGCAGGATACCGTATGCCATGGTGCCGGTCTGTGCCTTTTCCACCGCTGCGGCGTCAAAACCCTTGGCGGCAAGGGCAGCAGCTGCATTGCCGTCTGCCGCCACCCATTCGCCCCGGGCGTAGTATGCGCCGCCGGTGCTGCATGTGATCTTATCCAACATCTCGATTCGCCTCTCTTTTTTTATTTCCCGCCCGCCCTCTTATGCGGGCATTGCCCCGGCAGGGACGGCGGTGCCGTCTGCCCTGCCTCGTTCTGCCGCCCGGCTCGTCTATACCGCCGGGTGCTGCCGGTGCACACCGGCATCTGTAGTTTATTATAACATGAAACCCTCGAAAGAAAAAGCTCTTTTTGCTCCCGGCGGGGAAAGGGCGCAGCTTACAGTTTTTCTTGACAAAGCAGGGGTTGTATTGTATTATTATTAGCGTTGTACGCCGCTGTGGTGAAATTGGCAGACACGAGGGACTTAAAATCCCTTTCTGGAGACAGAGTACGGGTTCGACCCCCGTCGGCGGCATAGCAAAAGCCCCTGTAGGATCGTAAGATCCTGCGGGGGCTCTTTGTTTTTATAATCCCATGGGAACAGCCAGCCTCCTCCATCACCCTTACCTCCAATGACTTGCAGAGGACAGGCAGCTCGCTCCGTCCGGCTCTTATGATGCTGCGCCCTGCATTTTGGGGCAGTACGCTTTTCCATTCCATTGCCCGGCAGTATGCACTCTGGAAAACAATGAAGCAGAAAAAACACAAAAAAGCACAAAAATCTCTCAATAGTCCCGTTTATTGTACGCATTCCCTGCTATACTGGTTCCAGAGCAATAAAGGAAAGCGGCAGAGCATCTGCTGCCCTGCCGCTTTCCTCCGGAAACTGACTCTTATCCGTTAATATTTCAATCCACGCAAAAGATACATCAAAAACAGATGTATCTTTGTGACAAATCTATTATACATATTTTTTGCAGCTTGAAAAGTACTTTAAAGGTATCTTTTAGGGTCGCAGAGCATTTTGGGGGCGTTTTTGCCTTCCGCCCGGAGTGAAGGGCAAAATTATTTTATCCTTTAATGAAGTTTATGTTGACATTCTCCGGTTTATGTGGTACTATCAGCCCAGAAACTCATTTATCCTTTAATGAAATTTGAAACGAGGTGATTTTGATGATCCAAGCCACGACCACGGGATCTCAGAACGAAAGGAAGTGGTGCAGATGTCGATGCTGATCGAAGTATGGGGTGACTACGCCTGCTTTTCGCGTCCGGAGATGAAAACCGAACGGGTCTCCTATGACATGATGACCCCTTCTGCCGCAAGAGGGCTGGTGGAAGCCATCTACTGGCACCCGGGTATGCGCTACCACATCGACCGGATCCACCTGCTCAAGCCCTTCCGCTTTGCGGCGGAGGACGAGGCTTCCACGGCGGAATACACGGCAAATCCCATCCGGTTTGCCAACATCCGCCGCAACGAGGTCAAGTCCACCCTGCTGGCGTCTGCGGCGCTCAAGGCGGCAAAGGGCGGCGAAGCACCGGTGCTGTACACATCGGAGGATATCCAGCAGCGTGCCGCCATGGTGCTGCAGGATGTCCACTATGTCATCGAGTGCCACTTTACCATGACCGACAAGGCAGCCCCCGGCGACAACCCCGGCAAGTTTCAGGACATCCTGCGGCGGAGACTGAAGCGGGGGCAGTGTTACCATCAGCCCTGCTTCGGCTGCCGGGAGTTTCCTGCCAACTTCCGTGAGTGGACCGGCGGCGAGGTCCCGGCGCTGAAGGGGGTCAACCGGGATCTGGGCTACATGCTCTACGATCTGGATTACTCCGACCCGGAAAACATCCTCTCCCAGTTCTTCCGGGGAAAGCTGGAAGAAGGCGTGCTGGACTGCCGTGATGTGGAGGTGTTCACATGATCCTGCAGGCACTTACCTCTTATTACGATGCCCTTCTGAAACAGGAGAAGATCTCCGCCCCCGGCTGGGAAAACAACTTCAAGGTCAGCTACGAGCTGCGGCTGAATCCTGCCGGTGAGCTGGTTCGTCTGGTCAGCCTGTGCTCCACCGATGAAAAAAACCATTCCACCCCCTCAAAGCTCACGGTGCCCAAGCACGAAAAGCGTTCCTCCGGCATCGCAGCAAACTTTCTGTGCGACACCACCTCCTACCTGCTGGGGGCGGACGAAAAGGACAAGCCGGACCGTGCCGTGGAGTGCTTCAAGGCATGTGCAGAGCTGCACCGCACCGTCCTTGCGGGGGTGGACATCCCTGCGGTCCGTGCCCTTCTCGCCTTTTTTGACCACTGGGACCCGGCACAGGCTGCCCAGCATCCCCTGCTGGCGGAGCAGTGGCACGCTCTCAACGACAACGCAAATCTGGTGTTCGCCTACGAAGACACCGATGGCAGTCACTTCCGCTACACCGAGGATCCCGCCTGCATCGAAGCATGGCAGTCCCACTACGACAATTGTGACGCAGACAGCCCTCTGGTACAGTGCCTCGTCACCGGCAAAATGGCCCCGGTGGAGCGGGTCCATCCCGCCATCAAGGGAGTGCCCGGGGCACAAAGCTCCGGTGCAGCGCTGATCTCCTTCAACGCTCCCGCCTTCTGCTCCTACGGGCACGAACAGGGCGAGAATGCCCCCATCGGCAAACACGCCGCCTTTGCCTACACCACCGTACTGAACATGCTGCTGGCGGACCGGGAACACCACTGCCGCATTCTGGGCAAGGACAGCGACACCACCGCTGTGGTCTGCTGGGCAGAAAGCGCCGACCCTCTCCGGTCTCAGACAGGCATGGAGATGCTCTTCGGCTCACCGGAAGGGGTCCGGGAAGAAGATCTCTTCAGTGCCGTCAAGGCGCTTGCTCTGGGCAGGGAGTATCAATTCGGTGCCATTACCCTGCTGCCGGAAGAGCACTTCTATGTGCTGGGCATTTCTCCCAACGCAGCACGGCTGTCGGTGCGGTTTTTCCTGCGGGACACCTTCGGTGCCTTTGCCCGGAATCTGCAGCGTTATCTGGAAGAGACCGCCATCGTCCGCCCGGCACAGGATACCCGGGAAAACCTCTCCGTCTGGAGTCTGGCGCTGTCCACCGTCCGCACCGTAAAGGGCTCTGCGCCCCCTGCCCCCTCCACGCAGCTGGTGGGCGACCTGCTGCGTACCGTCCTTACCGGCGGGCGCTACCCTGCCACCCTGCTCAACGGCGTGACCATGCGGATTCGTGCCGAACACGGCGTCTCCCGTGGACGTGCCGCCGCACTGAAAGCATACTATCTCCGCAACCGACCCAACACGATCCCTCAGGAGGTTCTGACCATGAGCGTAAACGAAACCAGTACCTATCTGCCCTATGTTCTGGGGCGGCTGTTCTCTGTCCTGGAAGAGGTACAGGAAACTGCCAACCCCGGCATCAACACCACCATCAAAGACCGGTATTTCAACTCTGCCTGCGCCACGCCGGTGGCTGCCTTCCCCACCCTGATCAAGCTTTCCCAGAAGCATCTGCAGAAGCTGCCGGCGGGGCGTGCCGTCTACTACAACCGTCAGATCACCGACCTGATGGCGCAGCTGCCGGACACCGGCTTCCCCGCCCGCTTCAACCTGCCGGAGCAGGGTGCCTTTGAGATCGGCTATTATCACCAGACCCAGAAACGTTACACCCGTAAGAATGAGGAGGAATAAATCATGTCTGAAGCCATCAAGAACCGCTACGATTTTGTGATCCTGTTTGACGTAGAAAACGGCAATCCCAACGGCGACCCCGATGCCGGTAACATGCCCCGCATCGACCCGGAGACCGGCTATGGTCTGGTGACCGATGTCTGCCTCAAGCGGAAGATCCGCAACTACGTTGCAACCGTGAAGGAGGGCACCCCCGAGGCGGACGATTACCGCATCTACATCCAGGAAAAGGTGCCCCTGAACCGCAGCGACGCCGAGGCGATCAGCGCCTGCGGTATCTCCGAGGACCTGAAGAAAGCAAAGAAGAGCGACCCGGAGATCGATGTCCGGCTGCGGGATTATATGTGCCAGCATTTCTACGACATCCGCACCTTTGGTGCCGTCATGACCACTTTTGTCAAGGGTGCGCTGAACTGCGGTCAGGTGCGGGGTCCGGTACAGCTGACCTTTGCCCGGTCGGTGGACCCCATCGTCCCGCAGGAAGTCACCATTACCCGTGTGGCGATCACCACCGAGGCGGACGCCGAAAAGAAGGGCACCGAGATGGGACGCAAGCACATCGTGCCTTATGCCCTCTACCGTGCAGAGGGCTACGTTTCCGCCAACCTTGCCCGGAAGACCACCGGCTTTTCGGAGGAAGACCTGCAGCTGCTGTGGGAGGCGATCCTGAACATGTTTGAGAACGACCACAGCGCCGCCCGGGGCAAGATGGCAGTGCGGGAACTGATCGTGTTCCGGCACGATTCCGAGCTGGGCAACGCCCCCTCCTACAAGCTCTTTGACGCAGTGGATGTGCAGCGGAAGGATGGCGTCGTTGCTCCCCGCAGCTACCGGGATTACAGCGTCACCGTTTCCGACACCCTGCCCGAAGGCGTCCACTGCCAGAGGATGCAGTAATGGGTGCGCCGGACGACTACCTGCAGATGTCCGGCATCCAGCATTTCTGCTTCTGCCGCCGCCAATGGGCACTGATCCATCTGGAGCAGCAGTGGGACGAAAATCTGCGCACTGCCGAAGGAAGGCTGGACCACCAGCGCTGCCACGACGAGGCGCAGACTGAGCGCCGTGCCGGTCTGCTGGTCACCCGGGGCATGCGGGTGGTGAGCCACCGGCTGCGGCTTGCCGGAAACTGCGATGTGGTGGAGTTCCGGGCAGACGAAAAGGGCATCTCCCTGCGGAATACGCCGGGACGCTGGCAGCCCATGCCGGTGGAGTACAAGCACGGGCATTCCAAAGAAACCGATGCCGACCGCCTGCAGCTCTGCGCACAGGCAATGGCATTGGAAGAGATGCTGGTGTGCGACATCCCGCAGGGGGCGCTCTTTTACTGGGAGACCCGGCGGCGGGAAATGGTGCCCCTGACCGATGAGCTGCGCCGGAAGACCCAGCGCCTTGCGGACGAGATGAACGGATACTTTACCCGGGGCTATACCCCCAAAGTCCGCCCCGGCAAACACTGCAACGCCTGCTCCCTCAAGGACCTCTGCCTGCCGGTGCTTTGCCAGCGAGCGGATGCCATGGCATACCTGCGGGAGCATCTGGACGAGGCACTGCAGGAGGAAACGCCATGAGAAAATTCGGAAACACTCTGTATGTTCTCAGCGAAGATGCCTACCTGACACTGGATGGTGAAAACGTGGTGGTGAGCCGCAGCCGCACCGAAGTGGGACGGGCGGCGCTGCACACATTGGAAGCCATCCTCTGCTTCAGCTACTCCGGCGCAAGCCCTGCCCTCATGGGCAAGTGCGCTGCAATGGGCGTGGACCTGTGCTTTTTCTCCCCGCAGGGCAGGTTTCTGGCACGGACGGTGGGAGAAGAGCGGGGCAACGTGCTGCTGCGGCAGACCCAATACCGGATCTCAGAAAGCGAGACTGCAAGCTGCAGCTACGCCCGGTATTTTGTGCTGGGCAAGGTATACAACGCCCGGTGGGTGCTGGAACGTGCCACCCGGGACCACCCCCAGCGAGTGCCGGTGGAAAAACTCAAGCGCACCAGCACCCAGCTTGCCGCCGCCCTGCCGGTGATCGAGGGCTGCGAGGACGCCGATCAGCTGCTGGGGCTGGAGGGAGAGGCGGCACAGCGGTATTTTGACTGCTTCAACAATCTGATCCTGCAGCAGAACGAGGATTTCGTTTTCACCTCCCGCAGCCGCCGTCCCCCGCTGGACCGGGTGAACGCCCTGCTGTCCTTTGCCTATGCCCTTCTCGCCAGCGACTGCGCTGCGGCACTGCAAAGCGTAGGGCTGGACCCATACGTGGGTTTTCTCCACCGTCCCCGCCCGGGACGGCGCAGCCTTGCGCTGGACCTGATGGAAGAACTGCGTGCCGTCTATGCCGACCGGTTTGTTCTCTCCTGCATCAACCAGAAGGTCCTTACCGCAAAGCACTTTGAAAAGCAGGAAAACGGAGCCATCCTCCTCACTGACAACGGTCGCAAAGCGTTTCTCAACGCCTGGCAGACCAAAAAGAAGGAGACCCTCACCCACCCCTTTTTGAAGGAAAAGATCCCCTGGGGGCTTGTGCCCTATGTGCAGGCACTGCTTCTGGCACGGACCCTGCGGGGAGATCTGGAGGTCTATCCCCCGTTTTTCTGGAAATGAGGTGACCGGATGCTGGTACTTATCACCTACGATGTAAATACTGAGACCCCTGCCGGACGCAGGCGTCTGCGGAAGGTAGCAAAGAAGTGCGTGGACCACGGACAGCGGGTGCAGAACTCCGTGTTCGAGTGCCTGCTGGATGCCGCTCAGTATGCCGTCCTGAAGGCGGAGCTTACCGCCCTCATCGACCCGGACCTGGACAGCCTGCGCTTTTATCAGCTGGGCAACAGCTACAAAAGCAAGGTGGAACACATCGGTCTGCATCCCGCCTTTGAACAGGACGGCGTGCTGATCCTGTGACAGGCTTCTGTTCCCCTGTGCGAAGGGCAAGCTCTCACGAAACTGCCGGAAGCTTCGCACCATAAAATACCGGTTCTGGAACGCAAAATGGTCTTTTTTGTACCTCCATGCAGAAAAAGCTCTTTTAAAACTGTACAGAATCGTGTATAATAAGACAAAAGCGGCGAAGTAATTCTCCGTTTTTGCTGTCGCCCTCCTCACGGAGGGCGTGGATAGAAATCACAAACCTTAAAGTGACGCTTGAGGACTATACAGTCGCCCTCCTCACGGAGGGCGTGGATAGAAATGGCTGACATGTCCAAATCGTCAGGGCGCAAGTAGGTCGCCCTCCTCACGGAGGGCGTGGATAGAAATAGTCCACGTCGAAACAGAGAGCGAGGACGAAACCGTCGCCCTCCTCACGGAGGGCGTGGATAGAAATGCCGTTGTCCGCTGCGGGTAGTCCACGCAATAAAGTCGCCCTCCTCACGGAGGGCGTGGATAGAAATGCAGCGCCGGGCACGGGACAGCGAGAGCACAAAAGGTCGCCCTCCTCACGGAGGGCGTGGATAGAAATGTTTCTGACCAGCTCGCGCGAGACTGGGAAGAACGTCGCCCTCCTCACGGAGGGCGTGGATAGAAAT